>OLSQ01000890.1_pt1 | contig 27027 bp, 45 predicted proteins | sample 1672561 | NCBI WGS metagenome assembly OLSQ01 (sample SAMEA3136699, study PRJEB25190) | human gut metagenome | biome: human gut; feature: human-associated habitat; material: faeces | place: Austria | collected 2013
GTTGCGCCGGTCTCTCCCTTGGGGCCCTGTGCGCCGGTTGCGCCCGTGTCTCCTTTGGGGCCGGTTGCGCCGGTATCGCCCTTCGGACCCTGCTCGCCGGTATCTCCCTTGGGGCCGGTGTCGCCCTGCGGTCCGGTCGCGGCAACGCCCGTGTCGGCAAAAGCGCCCGCCGTGGCATCCCACTTGAACCAGTTGCCCGTGGTCTCGTCGACGTATGGCATCTTGGAAACCGCCGTCTCCGCATCCGCCGCCGCCTGCAAAACCTCGTCGACCCAGCTTTGATAAGCCGGAGGCGGGGTCTCTCCGCTGTCTTCCAGCGTTTCGCGCACGCGTGTTTTATATATCTGGCTCTTCACAATGGTATCGCCAACGGTATAGCGCAGCTCTGCCGCGCCCTCACCGGCCACCGCCGTATCAACGCTCGATACCAGCCACACGAGCGCGCCGTTATCTTCTGTCACCGTCACGGGATACGGCTGCGCATCGCCGTTTCGCTGCACGATCAGGCTCGCCACGCCATCGCCATAGCCCTCGTGCCACTTTCCCAGCACGTCAAAGACGACCTTGCGCGCCTGATTCTCGCCCCTGCGCCCGAGCTTGATCTCTTCGAGCGCGTAAGCATTTTCAATAACCATGTTGTCACCTCTCTTATGGAAAACGGCGCAGCAAGAGCGACTTTTTCGTCCCTTGCTGCGCCGTGTCGCAACTCATTTTTCGTGTCTCGCGGTCGTATTCACTTACGCGTTGTGGGCCTTCGCGCTCTCAACGTAGTCACTGCTCATCGTCTGGATGAGATTCGCGGTCGAGGCGTCCTGTCTCATCTGGTTCTGAATGGCCCACAGGAACTTTCTCTTGATCTGCACGGTCACGCCGCGCTGAATCAGGCAGCTTTCGCCGTTCACGCACACCAGCAGGTCATCCTTGTACTTGCCGCTGTCCTTGAACAGGCGGACGCTGACGTACTCCTCGCCTGCGGGGGCGGCGTTCACAGCCGCAACGGCGTTCTTTGCTTCGCTCATCGGTCTTTCCTCCGTTTCAGTGTCGGGGGCGGCGTTCACAGCCGCCCCCTTGGTGGTTAGGTCAGCGGGGTCTCGTCAAACGTAGAAGTGGTCTCCACGCGAATCATATATGCCTCAACCAGACGTTCGGCGACCTTGGTCGCCTTCCAGCCGACGGTTGCACGCTGGTTCAGCGGGTCAGCCGTACCGGCAGAGCCGAGCGGCTTGACGATGTGTTCAAGGCCACCACCGGTCAGCTCGGTCGTGCCGTAAGCCTCCGCGCCCATGATGAGGGTGGAGTAGACGTTGCGGCCCTTCGCACCGGCTTCGCCCGGATAGATGGCGGTCGACGCCGTCGGGGTGGCAGCAGGCGCTTCTTTCAACGTGATCGTCGCGCTGCCAGCACCCGCAGCCGTGGCGCTCTCGATCTCAAGAAGCGCACCACCGATGACGACCTCACGGCCAGCCAACTTTGCAGCGTCAGCAGTGGTGATGACCTCGTTTACGGTCAGAACCTTGCCGGATGCGCTCTTGACGGTCAGGTCGCGTGCGCCCTCGGTCAGGTCGTCGGCGTGGAACACCTTCGCTTCGGTCGTCTCGATGAAGCGGACGCCCGCGATCTTGCCGATCTCGTCGTCGTAGATGTTGCTGGTGTCCTTGTACTCGTGCGGGCGCTTCCAGTCAGGGTCATCCTGAATGTCGTAGGAACAGTCAGGGTGAATAATGGCCCAGTAGGAGCCCTCATAGCGCGGGGCGTTCATGGTTTTCAGGAAGCGAACCGCCTTGCGGACGGCACGCACCGTGAAATAGTGGTTGCCCGTGGTCTCGCCGCCAACTAGCAGATGGCGGCCCGTCACCTGACCTTCGCCGTACTGGACGTTGGAGCCACCGTTGATGACCTCGCGGGTGATGGTGTCGAGCGTGCGGCCCGCCTGAGAGCCGAGCAGCACCGTCGCTTCCTGCAGGTTGTTGTCGATGGCGGTCAGGTCGAGGATATCGGAAATCTCGACGAAATCGCCGTACTGGTCGACCTGCGCGGTCAGCGTGGTCATGGACAGCTTACGGCCCTTGGGCGTAACGCCTTCGGTGATGGGCGTCAAGGCCTTGGGCAGCGGATCATACTTGCGGAACTCGATCTCCTTGCCCTTGCCCTTGGGGATGTTGCGCTTCTGCGCGAAGCGGTCATGCACCAGCTCAGGTTCAGCATTGTCGATCAGGGTGTCGCAGTAGTAGGTCTTCATCTCGCCCGAGAGACCGGCATCGGTCGTCACATTCGTCTGGACCTCAAACAGGCTCAGAATGACGGGCAGAATGAAAATGTCTTTAAATTTCTTCATAGAGTTTTGTCTCCCTTCTTACAGTCGGTAAATTAGGCGGGCATCAGAATACGATGCGCTCGCCGCGCCGCACGCGCCTTGCGATCTCTGCGCGGTCGGCCTTCGTGAATTTGCTCGGGTCACTCTTGACAATGACCCCCGGCTGGGAAGTGGTTCCGTTCTCGTTTGGGCGCATTCCTTTCGCGCGGACGTTGTCCATCACGCGCTTTTCCATCTCTGCCGCAGCTTTCGCCGCGCTGCGAGCCTGAATGTCGCCTAAATGGGATACCTCGTAAGCGTCTTTTACAGGAACGCCAGCGCGCAGCATCGCAATGAAGCGCGGATTCTCCGCGACTTCGCGCTTGAGGTCGAAGTCAGGGTACTCACCCGGCGCGTCCGCCGTTCCGACCAGCTCACTCGCCTGACGAATCCAGTCGTTATATGTCTCGTCGGCTTTCTGCTGGCGCTGCCTGTCTTCTTCCTGACGTTTGAGCGCTTCGTTTTCCTGCTGCATCCGCGCATACTCGCGGTACTGTTCAACGCTCATGCCCATGCTCTCCGCTTCCGCATTGTAGAGCACGCTGTTGAGCGCCGCATCGCCCTCAAAAGCCGCACGCAGCTTGCTCATATCGCCGTCCGCCACGCCATAATGGCGCATCAGTGTGTCGATAATGGGCTGCGAATCGGCGATTTTCTGGTCTTTAGCCTTCTCTTCGCCAAATCTGCGGTTGATGATGCGCTGCGTCTCCGCAGTGTACACGTCCTTGTATTTGCCGTTTACGAGGTTAAGGAACTCCTTTTTCAGGTCTTCCCCGCCTTTTTCCGCAGCCCCGGCGTCGTGCTGCTGCATCTTCGCGCCCTCGCCCTTCGGCTCGCCAGAAGAGGTCCCCGTATCGTCAGGTGTCTCCTGCTTGCCGAACACGACGTTGGCGTATTCGCCCGTTTTGCCCTTCCGGGTGGGAGAAGAGCTTGCATTCGTGGTCTCGCCCTGTGCGCTTGCGCCTCCTTCAGCGCCGCCCGATGCACCGGCAGCGGCCCCCGCAGCGGCAGCGCCGCCGTCAAAGAGGCTCAGGATCACGCGAAGCGTGGTTTTGAGGTTCATGGTATCCCTCCTGCTTGTCAAATCGCGGATATTCGGCCCTCCGTGTAGGCCGTGCAGCGCTTCCTATTGCCCGCAGGGGAGGGGGAGAGCGGCGAAAAGATGAAGAAAAACGCCGTCCCTCCCTCGCGGGCGTATGAATAGGAGGAAGCCACTCGCACGCCTAAAGCGTAACATGCGGCTTCCTCCGTCTCACCACGGGCGAGAAAAATTTTTTAATTTTCTTTGACGTGCACGCAGATCGCGTCCGGCCTCGTGTCTTCCAGCTGCTTGAGCCCGATGCAGGCCGCAAGAAATGCCGCCTCGATGCGCTCGTCGCCGCCGCAGTGGATGAGGAAGCGCGGCGCCCCATCGTCTATCTCAAAGCCATAGACCTCGCACTCTCCCTCGACCTCCATGTTCTTCACATAGCCGCCGAAGGCATACATCACGCCAGTAATGTAGTTGCAGCATTTCTCGTCCGCCGAATGGCCTTCGCACAGGATCATGTAGCGACCGATCTCGTGCTCGATGTGAACCATCGTCATGCACTCACACCCCCGGCATCGCCGCGCTGCTGCCTGTGTCCATGTTGGGCTTCGACTGTTCGGCAAGCTTCTGCATGTACGGTGTCTGCGCGCTCTGCGCGTCGGCGTTCTTGCTCTCAATGCCGCCGCTGCCGCTCTTGCGTGTCGAGCCGCCGCTCTGCGTGCCGCCCGCCATTCCGATGCCCATGTCCTGTCCCGTTAGCTGCTGAATGACCGCGAGCGCCTTTTGCAGCTGATCGCTCTGCTGCTGCACGACGTTGTAGAGCGTCGCGCCCTCGTTGACCTGGCTCTTGATCTTGTCGATGCCCTCGAAATCCATCATGTCGAGCGCGATCATACTTTCCTGTGCCCTGTCCGGAGAGAAGAATCCCAGCGAATACAGCTCTTTCGCCCGCTCGTTCTGTTCCGCGCGGGAGAATGGGTTCTTCTTCTGCGCCTTGATCTTGATGTCAAAGACCGGTCTGCGGAACAGGTCATTGCCGAGGCTATCCACGCCCGTCACCTGATCGCCAAGCTCGTTCACGCCGATCTGCGCATACTCGTAGGGCATTTCATTCGTGATGCGGAAAGTGCGCGCTGCGTCGTAGAACTGCCGCATGCGCTCGATGCACAGCTTCACGATCTTCGCCTGTGCGCGGTAGCACGCCGAAATCATATCGCGGCTCGCCTTGTTGCCCGCTTCCTGCAATGCGGAAATAGCCGCCGCAGCCGTCGCACCGCTGGATGTTCCGCCGTTGGACACGTCCCGGTTTGAGCTTGTTTCCTTCATCTCGTCGATCTTCATCTGCACGATATTCGCATAGATGGAATCGAGCGGGCGCGTCGTTACCTCACGGAGCCTGCTCTCGTCGATCTGGCCGGACACGTGGATGATCGGCTTTCGCCAGTCAAGGAACTCTTCTTCGTTGATGTTCAGGCTTTCACTCGCGAAATACCGGCGCTTGCTGCCCATCATTGAAGTTTCGAGGATGTTGCCCCAAAGCTTGTCAATGTAGAGCTGCGGATCCTTTGCAATGGCCGTATATCCAAATCCCGCAGGTGTTCCCTTCTCGGGGAACAGCACGTCGAACACAAACGGATATTCCCCGTCTTCGTAGAATCCGCCCTCCGCATATTCGGGGTCGTTTTCGCTGGCGTAGATGATATGCTCCTCGTCGACGAACTTCGCGTAGTGCAGCACCGTTCGCCCGTCTGCGGTCTTCTTGCGGTAATACCAGTCGATCACGGCGACCTTGTTGCTCGTGTCCACCGTGTCGTCGTACTCGTATTTCGCCGTTTCAATGCTGCTGCCGCTGAGCTTATCCGCAAACTGCGGGTATTCGTCCTCGATGATGTCGCGGTCGACGAGCGCCACCGTAAACACGTTGCGGCTCTTCTGGATGTCCTCAACACCCGGCTCCCAGAAGATATTCAGCGGGTCAATACCCTCGATAGCGATGTCGCCGAGCCCATTGTCTTTCCCCTTGTCCCAGAACACGCCGTAGATCGCCACGCCGTGTTTGAGCTTTTCCCACCACTCGAAGCTGTATGTGCTGTCAAATTCGTTGTATTCCATGATGACCGGCAGCACGGACGAGAGCGTCTGCGCGCTTTCCTCGTCGCTCTGCTCGCGAGGCAGGCATACGGGCTCGGGGTAGTTGTCCATCGCGTCGGCGTGTTTATTCATGATCGAGTTAAACAACCACGCACTCGCAGGCTCTGGCGATTCCCCCGCATCTTTCGTCCCGCGTCGGATATCCTCCCAATGCCGCAGCTTCCACCAGCGTTCCTCGCTGATGATGCGGTTCTCGAAGTTGCTCTTGCCCTGCTTGTACTTTTGCAGCGTTTCTACGGCGTCGCCGATCTCCTTGCTGCCGATGGCTGCGCCGCTGCTCATCGCCGCGTCGCTGTCGCGGAATGCGCCTACAAGCGGCGCTTCTGCCTTTGCATCCAACATCGCAGCAGCGCCAGCCGCGTCGGCCTGCTGCTGCGTCTGCGGGAATTTTCTCGTCCCTGCCATGTCTTCCCCTCCTGTCAGTTGTGTTGGAACCACGCGTATCTGTCGTAGCTCGGCGTATTGATGTCCAGCGGGTCGTACAAGACCGGCTTCGGCGTCTTATTTACCCGCGCCGCAATGGGATTCTCCATGCACACATAGCGTGTCATGTCATAGATATGATCCTCCTGCTCGGTGTTCACGTCCTCAACGTCCTTTTCGTCGTAAACGAGGTTTGGCACCGTGCGGATAAAATTCTTGCACGTATCGAAGATATACAGCATCGGAATGCCGTTCTCATCGAACGCGAAGCGGTTGTGCAGCTGCATCTTGCCATCAATGCGGGCGTTATCCCCCTTCTCGAAGTAGACGCGCTCACGCTCAAAGAGAGCGCCGATGCTCTCCGTGCCCTGCGTGCCCCAAATGGCGGGGTCGCCCACACGGAAGATGTGCCGCCCCTTGAGATTCGGGTCTTCGGCCTCGATACGCTTCATCTCGCGGGCCACCGCCGTCGGTTCCATCTTCACGCCCTCATTCGGCGTGCCCGTGCAGCCGTAATATTCCCGGATGTGGTAGAGCCGCCTATCTTGGTCGACCGCGAACCAGCCGATGGCGAACGGCCTTGAATATCCCCAGTCCATTGCGCACCAGATCGGCCACTCTTTCGGCACCTGAAAAGGCGTGATGACGTGCGTATGGATGCGGTCTCGGTAGTGTTCGCTGTCATTGCGCCACTCGGTAAACACCTGCCCGGAGAACGTGTCCCAGTCGCCGTAGAGCAGTGCGTTCTTCTCTGCCTCCGGCATCGACGCAAGGCGCGTCAAATAGCTGTCGTCGTTCTTGAGCAGTATCTTATTGTCGAATACCGTGCTCGGCACAAAGATGCGGCTCTTCTGCCGATGTTCTTCGTGCCCATCTGGAAAGCGCACGACGGCATCCTCGCGGATGGTCCTCATTGGCGGCGCTGCCGTGATGAAACGTTCCTTGACCCATCCGTGCCCCACACCGCCGGGGTTCGCCGTGCTGCGGATGTATACACGCGTCCCCGGCCCGTTCGGTCGGTTTCGGGAAAAGAGGTAGCTGTATTCTTCCCATGTAAAGTGGGTCAGCTCGTCGAATGCGATAAAGTCATACGCCTGCCCCTGATACTTGATCTTGTCCTTTGCATACTGCATCGAGCCGAAGAGTATTTTCGCCCCGCTCGGGAATGTCCATGTGTGGCTGCTGCCGTTGTAACGCGCGCCCGGATAGATACGCGGGTAGTAGTTCAGCGTCTTGTCAATGAGCTCGGCAAGCTGCGGGAAGGTCTTTCGCAGGATGATCGCCTTGTAATACGGGATACCCACCTGCCGCAATGCCTCAATGACCAACGCATCGGATTTTCCACCGCCTAACCGGCTGCGCCGCCGTATAGAGCCTCGTCCTCCCAGCGGCTCATGAAGAGCGCCTGTTTGGGCTGCGGCTTCCATACCACGCTACGCTTCGCCATTCGCATCACCTCCAGCGTCCTTCGGAACAGGCATTACCGCGGGCAGCTCTGCCACACCGCACGCGGTCTCTCCGCCGTCTTCCTTCTTCTCGTCATTTACCCAGCGGAAGTTGTATCTCAGGCTGAATTCCGCGCCACGCTGACCGTCTCGGTCGAAGAGCCGTTCCTCGGCATAAGCCTCGATGCGGGCCTTCGCGCGCGTAACCGTGTCAACGAATCCTTTCTTTGCCTGATAGTTCATCAGCGCTTGCCTGCTCGTAAATCCCAGCGCAAGCGCGAGCCCCGTCACCGTCGGTGGGCGCTGATGAATGATAAACGGCTGCCCGGATTTGTCGAGGATCGGCATCCCATCATCCCCGATAATCGGCTCGCCCTTGCAATCCTCGAAGTATTGGTCAATGACGGCCTGCATTTCTTCGACCGTCGCATATTTGGGATGACACCCCGCTTTTGCCATGCCGCCACCGCCTTTCTTTTTTATGCTGCAAGCCCCCCCCGTCCTCGGCCTTATCGCGCAGCATTCTTATCCCCGCTCGAGGAACCGAGCTTCCTATTTCCGACGGTAACACGCCATCTTTTATTTCTCACCACGGGCGCGGAAACTTTCTCTTTCCTTTCTGTGCTTCCCTCTGTATAGTTACATACACACAACATAGATGCATCCTGCGTATAGCACTCTCTCTCCCTATCCCCCCCTATAATCCCCCCCCTTCCCCTCTCTCCCGCAGCAAAAAGAAGCAGGGCTTTCGCCCTGCCTCTTTCGTTATACCTCGCCGTTTCTTTTCCGTTTCTCGTAATTCCTGCGGGCCTCTTCCTCATTGCGGAACCCGCAGCGCTTGCACTCGCTGATCTCTGTTTTCGGGTCATAGTCCACGTCCGGGGCGCCACAGACGGGGCATACGCCATAGGCCCCTAACGGCCCGATAGGATCGCGCATCATGCCTTGCACCCCATCTTTTTCTTGAGCCACGCCCATAGGGTTCTCCACGGGTGGGATTCTGCGTAGTCAGCGCGCCCAAGCTCAAAAGCGGCTCTATCCGTCATTTTAGTTATGTCATTCCGCAGCGCGTTCTTTTCAGCGACAGAATACGTCAATTCCGCATTCGCCCGCTCCAGCGCCGCATCAGTGTCAGTGAGCTTGTTTCGCAACACATCCGCGTCCGCTTTCAGATTCGCGATCTCGTTTGCCTTGTTGATTGCCTCGCCGTTCATCTGGTCAAGCCGCTCGGTCAGGGCGACATTCTTTCGCTGCATCGCTGCCTTTAGGTTCGCATACTCGGCGATCAGATCATTCTTCTCGTCGATACAGTTTTTCAGCTCGATAATCTCTGCTTCAAGCGCCGCAGTCTTCTCCTGCGCTTCCTCCACCATCTTCGCCATCTGGTCTTTGGTGTACTTTTTCACGTTAATGCTCATACTTTAGCTCCTTTCATTCGTATCTGTTCTTCCCGCCCCCGGTCGCTCACGATGCTCACGACCTTGCAGTCCCCATATCGCTCGATGTCCATGGCGATGCGCTCCTTGATGCCCTGCGCGTCAGCAACGGGGACGTTGGCTTTAATCGTAATCGTCAGCATTTTGGCTCTCCGTAGCTGCAAAAATCGTCCGGCTCTACGCAAACCGGCTCGCCGGAATACCCGCGTTTGTTTTCCTTTGGCTCCGTATGTAGGTAACACAAACCGTTTGGGTGGTTGCGATAGTGCTTGCAGTCCTTGCACCGCGTCACGACCACAGCATCGACGGGGGGAATAGCCCTAATATCTGCTGCTGTAGCGTAAAGCTCCCAATTTTCATCTGGTCGCCAATGAATAGCATCCCTGTCAATCAGCTTCATCGCTGTCACCTCCGTCCATCTTTGCGCCGCATGCAGGGCAGTAGTTGGTAAATTTAGCGATCAGGTTATATCCCCGTTTGCACTCTGGGCAGATAATAATCCCGCTCCCATCTTCAATCCACTGTGCATGCACCACCGGGGCCACGTCGGCGGTGGGCGTATACTCAGGGTAGGAAATCATCTTAATTGCCTCCTGAATGGTGCCATTTTCTTTTCGGTATTCTCTATTTCCAAGACTTCTGAGCAGCTCAACTGTTTTTTCTCTCTCAATGTATTCAGCCATTGTCCGCCCTCCCATAAAACGTCTCTAAGTCATCCTGCGCCTTGTCAACAAAATCGGGGCAAGCCAAACATTCCGGCAGCGGGCTATCCGTCATCGGGTCAACCCACCCGAGGCAGTAGACGCGATACTTCTTGCCGTCATACCATTCACGGGACGGGCGTCCTCTCTTGCCCCGCGCGCACTTAACGGTTGCCATTGTCATCCCTCCTGTTCCATGCTTCGATTGCTAATAGATGATTCAGGTACCAATGTGTTCTCGGTTCGATTGGACAGTCTCTATTTGGGCAGCATGCCCGAAAGCAGTGACCGTTTCTCTGCATAACGCCCTTGGCTCCGCAAAACGGGCAAGGTTTTAATTCAAACATCTTCCATCACCTCCACATAGCACCAGCTTTGGGGCGGACGGTCGATCTCTCGCAGCTCAAAGCCGCCCTTGAACGTCCGTAGTCCGGTAAACTCGCTCAGTTCGCGTGGCGCGTCGTAGATGCGCAGGCCGGAGATGTGCCAGCCGTAAAGCGGTGTTCCGTGTCCATAATCCCACAGCGCCCCATTTTCAAGACAAGTCTGTAATACATAATCATCGTCAATGTCATAGATTCCATACGGTTCGTTTGTCGGGGCAAGTCTATCTATGCGGTCGCAGGTAAACTCGCCGATGATCTTGCCATTTCCCAAGGTCCCGCCGACAGGGATTGCCGTTTCAGCGTCCATGCAGGCGATCAATTTCGTCCCAAATCTATTCTGCATGAATGCAAGGTGCTTGTCCTTCGTGCAGTAGATATAGCACTTAAACGGCGTTTCCAGCTTTGGTCGGGTCTTTCGCACCTCAATCGTTTTATCGCCATTGATGATCTTCTCACACCACTTCGGGCGGATGCTGATTAGGACAGCTCGCATGTCATCATTCCTCCTTCGCAGATATCTACGATGTGCTCACACAGAGCCTCCGGGATAACTGACCGCTCCCGGCTCCCGGCAAGCCCCTGCGTGCCCGTCCTTGTCGGCCTCGGCCAGCCAGCGGAATCTGTCCAGTGCTTCACTGGCTTTTTGGTTTCCGATTAAATCCTGAAGAAACACCGCATAAGATTGAAACTCCTCCGGTGTCAGCCCCGTGTCCTCATAGGCGCGCAGGTCTTCCCGGTTCCTCAAATAGTCCAGAATGAGCTGCTGCACCACGAACCGCTGCGTTATCGGCCACGCCGCGATCTGCTCTTGCAGCTTTTTCAATGCTTCGTCCGAAACCATCACTCCACCTCCTGCAGCTTACTAATCACTTTTCGGATCACATCGCCGCCGTAAGCATCTTTTGTCAACTCCAAGAACTCCGTCAGCGTCATCATTCCATGCTCGAGGTCAACACCGTGATCGCGGGCAAACTGCTTTCGCCCCATGTCACACGAACCGGTCAAACGGTGGTGCCAATCGTAAAAATACTGCGTCGGATACGTTTTTTCGCGGTCTGTTTCACGCAGGAACGCATCAATGCGCTCATCTTCCGGCATATCCTCGAAAAGCTTGTCTCGAAGAGCCTCCATTGCTCCGCGCAGCGTTTCGCCGTGCGCAAAAACATTTTCCTGCTTGACGATGTAGCACGGTGTGAGCGTCAAATCCTCGTTCACGATTGCCCCATGCGCGGTGTTGCCGCGCACAGAGCGAATCAGCGTGTTTACACCGTCAATTCGAAAAACCGGCTCTCCGTTGAAACTTTTAATGCCGGAGCCGTCGCCGTAGCCGTAGCCGTAGCCGGAGCCGTAGCCGTAGCCGTAGCCGTAGCCGTAGCCGTCGCCGGAGCCGTAGCCGGAGCCGGAGCCGTCGCCGGAGCCGTCGCCGGAGCCGTCGCCGTCGCCGGAGCCGTCGCCGGAGCTCGCAGCCAGAAAGGCTTTGATCTTCTCGTCAAGTGTCATCTCTTCCACTCCTTCACCCCTCGGAGCGACGCAGATGCCTTATCCGTGCACAGGATGATCTGGATTGCCCCCAGCACGGTCATTTCCGGGATCGTCACGGTAAAACGGCAGTTGTCCGGTGCTTTTGTGCCATCCTGCGCCAGCTGCTCAACAGCACACGCGCCGTCCCAGCTCCACAGCTTGCGAACATCGGTCATGGTAACCTCGGAGCCGTTGCGCTCCTTGATCTTGCCAAAAAACACGCCTGCGCGGTCACAGCGAACGATGTAGTTCTGATTGTTGTTCATGATGAAATTCCTCCTGATTTTTGTTAAAATTTGAAGCTCTCTCTGAGCCTGATCCCGTTTGCCTCTGCTTCCGCCGTAAAGTAGCGGTGCGCCTCGTTGATGTAGACGACGCGCCCGTGCGCAGTCGTCTCTTTCGTGGTAACGCTCAGGATGCCGTTGCAACCTTCAAATGCGGCAGGCTTCCAGCTAATCGGTTCCCCAATGTACATCGGTCAGGCCTCCTCGCAAATATCCACGATGTGGTCGCACAGGGCTGGCGGGATGATCGCTTTCTCTCTGCTGTTTTTCAGCCCCTGCGTCCCTGTCCTCGCCCCTCGCGGCGCGGGTACATGGCACGGGTCTCCCTTGTGGCACATTGGCTTGAATTTTGGGTCCGGATGGTTTGTCCAGATGTCAGTTGGCTTCATTCTTGTGTCACCATACTGGCAGTATGTAACCGTGTAACGGGGAAGCCCCTGCATCCAGGTCATCTTTCTCATGCCACCACGTGGATTTTCGATGAAGTAAAACTTCGGTTTCAGCTCACGGATAAGCTGTAAAACATGCTGATCGACTGCATCGCAGAATCTTGCATAATCGCTGACAGGATCGAGATTGCCGGTAACAGCATTCTTGCGCCTGTGATGGCTGATTGCCGCAATGCTGAATGTCGTGCAATCCGGGCTTGCCCATATAACATCCGGTCTGCCGAACCGCTGAATGATGTCATCAGCCTTGACCGTCATGATGTCGGCATACAGGTCAATGTTTTCAAAGTGCTTGTCCCACTCGACAGAAAACACTTCGTGACCGTGGGCCTCAAACGCCTTGCCGATGCTTCGCGTCCCCGCGAAAAGCTCTAAAACCTTCATCTTCTCCCCTCGCATTCTGCAAACAGTTCCCGGAACGTCATGCCCGTCAAATCTTCCAGCGCCAGCAGCAGCCGCACCGTTGTATCGCGGTCTCCGCGCACCCACGCCGACACCGTAAACTGCGACATTCCAAGGGATTGCGCCAGTTCGGTTTGGTTATAGTTCGTCTTTTCCAGTGCCTCCTTGAGCACCGGATAAGCGCAGAACTCAAACGGCGTTTTCGGCCTCATGATCTTGCTCATGCGTGCACCTCCTTCAAAAACAAACTCCCTTGTGAGATGCATTCCTGAAAGCGCCTTTCCTGCGCTTCGTAGTAGTGCTCGTTAATTTCGTACCCCACAAAATCGAGCCCAAGCTCCAATGCAGCGATGCGGCTGCTTCCGCTGCCGAGGTGTGTATCGAGTATCTTGTCTCCGGGCTTGGCGTACTTCTGCAGCAACCACACGTAAAGCGCCACAGGCTTCTGCGTCGGATGAATGCGCTGCTCGTTCAGCGCCTTATTCCCTTGCTGAACAAAGCCTTCCGAAATGCTCTTGCCCTGCATCATGCCGTTCCACATGTAACGGAAAAGCCGCACGCTGTCATGGCAGTTTGTGGCTGCGATCTCGCAATCGCTAAAAGAGCTGCCCTCGTTGCACTTGTCCCAAACAATGCGCCCCGGCGCAAAGTGATAGTCGAAATAGTTACAGCCCCAAACGATATAGCGCTTTGCGACACGTTCCAACTCATCGAAATATTCACGTGTCGGAATATCCCACTTCGGCGATATGGGGTAGTCTCTGTGCACACCGATTTTACTGACTTTGCAGCCATAATATCCGCGCCGCTCCGGCCCGCTGAAATACGGCGGATCGACCACAGCGAGGTCAAAAGCCTTGTCCGGCAGCTTCTTCATCGCCTTCAGGCAATCGATATTTTCAGCAATGTTCATGCGCGTACCTCCCCGTAGATCAGGGCATCAAGCGACACGCCCAGCGCTTCGGCGATGTACAGGTACGTCGGCATTTTCGCGTACCACAGTCCGGTTTCGAGGTTATGTATCGTGGTCAGCCCGACGCCTGCCTTGTCGGCAAGCTGTTGTAAGGTCATCCCGCGCAGCTTACGCCATGCCAAAATCCGTTTGCCGATTTCATGCTCGGTCGGGACGCCCTTCGGTGTTCCGCTCTCGAGCAGTAACGCGCTTACAGGTACGTCGAACGCCTTCTCCAATCTCCCAAGCGATTCTAACCTCGGGTAACACCTTCCCGTTTCCCATAAAGCGATGGTGCTTTGCGGCGCGTCAATATCCGCCGCAAAGGACAACTGTGACAGCCCTTTCTTCTTGCGCAAATCGCGGATGCGATGGCCTAATTCCATTTCTGTGATCATCTTTTCTTGCTCCCTTTATTTTTTCAGCTTTTGGCCACGCCGCGTTTTGAACTGGCGCGCGCCTAAGTAGTCGTCTTTCTCCTGCGCTTCCCGCTGCTCTTCATCCCTCGCCGCGTTGTACTTGGCGATATCCGCCTGATAGTGCGGGCACTCGCTGTGACAGCCCGGATGCCTCACAGGCGGCTTGCAGCTGTGGCAATGCTCAAATGCTGTCATCTCACACCTCGCGGATCGTGATGCCGTACTTGTCCTGCATCAGTTTCTTTTTCAGCAAGTAATCCTTCGTTTTCGCGCCCTTTGCGTCCTCGACCTCGCGCAGCCAGTGTACCGTGCCGTTGCAGTCCGGCCCGGTCGCCCGCTCGTAAACAAAATCCGCTCGGTAGACCATCGGCTTAATGCGTTTGCCCTCGATGGTCTTATAGCCTTCCACGAGGGTAAAATTGGCTTGCAGCCGCAGGTCGCGGATTTTGCCCATCGCTCGCAGCACTTTCAACTCGCCGAACCGCGCCGCCTCGCGCTCGGAATCAAACTTGATGCCATCTCGGACGACCTTGCGGTTTCCGTACTTGCTTTTCTTCGGCTTTTGCGTGCCTGCCAGCTTGTCAAGCACCTGCTTCTGCGCCTGCGGCCCCAGCCTCGCGAGGTCAGCTGATGTCAGCGCCATCGTGTGCCTCCTCCTTGCTGTCCGAGGGGTCGTCCCGCAGGCCGACCGCAATGTGCATCATGTTCTTCTCATCGACGCGCTGGTGAATCTCGTATTGCCCAAGCAACGGGTTCACCTTCGGCCTTTCGAGGTGGAGCGCCTTCATGCGTGGGATATCTTCTCCCGTGTCGGGGTCCTTCACTGCCTCGCCGTAGGCAAGCGCGATCTGGATAATCCAAGCGTCGAACGCCATGCGCAGCTGGTTCAGCCCTTTTATATCCTCGTGCAGCTTCGCATTCGCTTTCATCAGCTCGCCGACTTTTTTCTGATATCTGCCGAGCTCGTGCTCAAGCCGTTTTACCTTGTCTCTGTTCCTTTCGCTCATCGGTTCTCCGTCCTTTCGTAGTGCAGCGTCAGCGCCCGAGCGATCGGGCAGTGTCGCCATTCTTCGTTGGCGCAGTAGCGCCGCGTATATTCGTCCAGCTCTTCTTTTGGTAGCTTGACTTGTGCGCCCTCGCAGTTGAGATAGTCGCGGTAGTCCCGCGAGTAAAACGGGCACTTGAAAATGCCCCCTCGATACCCGCTCATAGGCGTTCAGCCCCCTTTCAGGAAGTCTTTCATCCAGCCATTGTTTCCGCTCGGCTGAACATTTTTCCCTTGCTGGGCAGGCGCAACAGGTCCGCGCCCCTTGTCCTGCTCTCTGGCAAGCCAAGAAGTGATAAAGCGTTTTATCCCGTTGCGCGTCTTTCTCTTCGATGGGTTCGCATCGCACCATCCCGCCATGTTTCTGAGCTGTTGCAGAACGTCAACGTTCGGATAGAGCTGCGACCATTTGGCCCTGTCATTCTCCGACACGTCGAAAAAAGTCCCGTCATTCAGCGGCAAAGAAATCACCGGCGGCGCGTCAGCCGCTTGCGGCTCAGCGCATAATATGTACTCTTCTTTACTCTTCTCTACTCTACTTTTCTCTACTTTACTTTGTCGTTCGATGTCAGCATTTTTTGAAAAAATGTTTACATTTTTCGCAGAAATGTAAGCATTGGGCAAAATTTTGGCAACATCAACCAGAAGGATGTTGTAATCGACTTCAAGAGTTTTGCGGCGGCTGACTGCCTCGAAGTACCTTTCTTGTATGCCCTTAGAGGTCAACACGTGGTACTTGTCATACTTCTCTTTGTCGAACATCCCTCGTCTGATAGAAGCCCCTATTATTTCGGAAACGACGCTCCCACCCAACCCGACCTTGCGGGCGAACAAAAGCGCAACCTCCTCTGTCCATTCAATGTAGTAACCCGCCTTGCCGTAAATCTCTTGCAGCAAGTGAACGACTACACCAAATCCTGTCAAGCCAAATTCTGCTTCTATCAGTTCAAACTTTGCGTTCAATGTGACATCAAGCGGAAAGTAATCAATCCCGCTCTTTGCCATAGACTACTCCCTTAAAACGGCAGCTCGCCGTCGTCCTCGCTGACCTCTGCAAAGCCGCCTGCGGCGCTCTCTGTGGCGTATTGCGATGCGGCGGTGTTGTTATCCTCCGAGCGCCTGTTGTCTGCGAAATACACGCTGTCAGCCTGCACCTCGTAGCTCCTGCGCTTGTTGCCGTTCTTGTCCGTCCAGTCGCGCATCTGCAAGCGCCCCTCGACGCCGATCATGCGACCCTTATCGGCGTAGTTGCAGAGCACTTCTGCCGTGCCGCGCCATGCGACAACGTCGATCCAGTCCGTGCCGCCCTCTTTGCCGTTGCGATCAACGGCAAGAGGGAACGACACAACGGATACGCCGCTGTTCGTCTTTTTCAGCTCCAAGTCACGCCCGATGCGTCCCATCAGGCAGATTCGATTCATGCTCATTTCAATTCCTCCTCGCTTTGGTGTTGGTGCAGATAGAGCACATGGCTCTTGCCGATGGCGGCGTTTTGGGCGAGCCATGCGCGCGCCTGCTCGCGGGATAGATGGCTCTCCATCGCGCGGCTCTCATAGCTGAATTCTCCCGCCTCCAGCTTGCGCTTCATGCGCTCCTGTATCTCCTCTTCGCCGTAATTGGCTTCGATCAGATAAAGGTCGTAGTCCTGCGCCACAATGCCGTCCAGCGAGGCGCAGTCCGTCGCATAGAACACGCGCTCGCCGTTTGCAAATTCGATATGCCACGCACAATTCGGAACATCGTGAGGAATGGAATTGTAGGACACACAGACGGGGTAGAGAAAGGAACAGGAGTAGAACAGCACATGGCCTGCCATGCCCTCGTCGGTCACGCGGCGGTCCACGCCGATGCGTCCCATCGGTTCCATGAGCCACGGAGGGACGCACCAGCGCAGCGCAGGGCGCAGGAAGTGCAGGCGCTTGATGGTCTCGGGGTTGAAGTGGTCGCCGTGAACATGCGTCAGCAGGACGAGCCTCAATCCCTTGCAGTATGGTTCGAGTTCCCGAAAGGGAACGCCGCAGTCAATGAGTATTTCATCATTCAGCAGTACGGCGTTCCCCTTGGAGCCGGTCGAAATGACCTTGACCTTACAGATCATTCATGCTCACCTGCTTGGTGGTGCCGGTCTTTCCGTCGTCCGGCGTACCGAGGGCGTCAGCGGGAGCGGGCAGCTCGCCCTTGACCTCGCCTGTGGTCTCGTCCACTTCGACGGTCGGGAGATCAAAATACTGCTCGCGGCTCGCGCGTCCCTCTTTCAGTGAGGTATACACATTACGCAGGCGCACGATGCTCTGCGCCGTGAACGCTTCGGCCTTGCAGCCGATGTACTTTTCAAGGCACTCCATCGGTACGCCGAAGTCATCCTTGAACGCCTGTCCCATCTTGCGTACGCGGTCGATCATGGGTTCATCGCTCTTTCCCATCATCGTCTTGGTACACGCCGCAAGAGCGGCGTCTACCACGTCGCCGGGGATAATGCCAAGAATGCACGCGCGCATACGGCGCGCGCCCTGATTGGCGACCATTTCATAAATGTCGCGCGGGTCGGTGAGGGCAACGCTGCCTTTCTTGGTGTAGCGGATATGCGGCACGGTGAAGATCTTCGTCTGGCGGGTGTTGGTCTCCAAATCCCAGCAGTAGGCCATGACGGTACTCTCGCCGTTCTTCTGCTCCAGCTCGGTAATGCCGAAGTCGAGGTTGCCCCAATTCTGCGCCATGACCTCGGCGAGACGGATCGACGGGCCGGTCACATTCTCGCCGCCGCGCGGGTATTCATAGATCGCGCGCTCGGCAAGGCTCTTGCGCTTGCAGGCGTTGAGAATGCGGTTGTTCGCTTCGATCTCGTCACGAGGGAAACGCTTGGCGACGACCATTGCCGCCTGCACTTCCTGTGCCTGACGGGAGATCATCATTTCGGTGTTCACGCTCTTGGCGCTCACAACTTCGGTGCTGTTGTAGGTCTGCATTTCGTTCATCGTAATGTCCTCCTCAAATAATCATTCGTACTGATAGCCATTGCTGACAAGGAATTGCTTCAAAAGGCGTAGGCGCTCGCGCGTATCGGTCACGCGGAACGACACCGTGAGGCGTTCGACCGCCGCCTGCTCCACGCGCTTCGGGACGACCTGCGGGGCCGCTGCGCCGGTATCCTCGCGGACGGGTGCTCCGGCAGCACGGGCCTCCTCCATTTCCGTGCGGCGTTTCACGACCTCGCGCTCTTCCTCGGCGCGGCGGTGACGCTCGTTGACAACGGAGATCGCAAGCGAGAGGTCGAGGTTCTTTTTGTACTCCACCATGATCTCCGGCGCGTTCTCGCCCATCGTGCCGATGGTTTTCATGTCCTGCGCCACGCCGTCCACCTTTAGCTTGATCTGCTCCATGAGCTTCTTCGGCGTCTTGGCTCTGGCGCTCGCCATATCGACCTTAACGCCGGTCTGCCCGAACGAAAGAAAGTCGATCTCGTTGACCGCGCACAGCTCCCGAAAATAGCCCAGCAGCATTTCCTCGCAGCGGCTCTTGATCTCGCTTTCCGTCGCGTCGATCTTGGCTTTCAGGTCTGCGTCGGCGCGCTTGTACGGGTCGGCGATGCACTCACGGTAGACGGATTCGAAGCTGTCGTACTTCTCCATGATTGCGGCTTTAATGGCCTTGCGCTGGGTCTCGGCATCGGCAAACTCGCGGTTCATTTCGGCGCGAATGTTCTTCACGCTGGTTAAGGTCTCGTCGGTGCAGACAAGGCTCATTGCCTCTGCGACGCGCTGCTCCGTCTGCTCCTTCCGGCTCATCAAATGCTCCTCGATCACGGGGAGTTGAGTCACTTTCATCAGGGTGTTATCCATCTTCGGTCTCCTCCAATTCTTCAAAATACATTTCCTCTGCGCCGCAGTCCGGGCAGAACTTTTCCGTCACAAGGGCATAGCCGCGCTCCCCGTCAAGGTTATCGCGCCTGCGCAAGACATCGGGCTCGTCAAAGGCCAGCCCGCACCATTCGCAAATGTACATCACATCATCGCCGAGACCGCGATGAGCACCGCCGCCAGCAGCAGGCAGATACCGGCAAAAAGCATTGCCTCGTCTGCCTTGCGCTGCTCGCGCGTCCGTCTGTCGTGCTTTCTCATCGTCTGCACCCCCTGTCGATATACGGCAGCAGATCATACAGCACCTTGCACACCGCGCACGCGCCGATGACGGCAAGCCCCGTCGTGAAGTCGCAGCCGTTGAGCGCGATCACCGCAGCGGCGATGCCGCCGAAAAACAACGTGTCGATCATGCCTCCACCTCATATCCAAGAAATTTCAAGAACGAAAGCCGCGGGATGACCGTGATCGTTCCGATGCGGCTGACCGGAAATCCGAGCTGTTCGGGGTGGTCTTTCGCCGCAATGCTGATCGAATAGGGCTTCCGCCCGAGTACCGGCGCGATATCCGCCGGCGTCAGCACCGGCTTGTCCGATGCAAGCATTTCTTCCACCGTCATGTGCGCTCCTCCTTACTCCTTCGGGATCAGCCGCGTCACCGGCACATTCAGGTGCTTCGCAATGCGCATCACCGTGTAAAGGCTCGGGATTCGCCCTTCTTTCCACGCCGTCACATTGCTTTTGCTCATTCCGAGCGCCACGCATACGGCGCTCGGCGTCGTGCGCTTCTTCTTGCACACTTCTTTCAGCAGTTCGTAAAACAAGTCATTCCCTCCATTCAAATAGTTTGAATTAGAGAACCTTTTGTGATAGGATAAAGCTGCATGTGCGGAAAGGGGTGATGCCCATGCAGGCCACTTCGGCTATCGCAGGCTTCATGCCTAATTTCCTGTGTTCCCGGTAACTGAACGGACAGCGGTGCGGACAGCGCACCCGTTTCTCATACGAAGCCGTTCAACCGCGCCGAGGGGTGCTCGCCTGCACCCGCAACGCGGCGGAAACAAAGTGTGACGAGATACGGCGGGAAGGCGACCCGCCGCATTCTCAACCGCGCGTTTGCCTCACCCTATCACAAAAGGCTCTTGACAGTTCCCTAAAAAGTACTATAATGGAAGCGCCAACAACCAGCAGAGTACTTTTATCAGGACTGCCTATGGTCTTATTATAGTTCCCCTTAGGAAACTTTTCAAGCCATTTTTGTCCCTTTGGAGTACTTTTGTTCCTATGACCAATAGTGGAGGTAGCTTTTTGGGGACTTTGTACGAAACCATTCGCTCTTTGTGTGACAAGAAGGGGATTAAACCCGGAAAAATGTGCTCTGACTTAGGTATGAGTAAGAGCATTATGACGAAACTGCAAGATGACCCTACAAGAACCATAAAATTAGATACCGCAAGAAAGATCGCCGACTATTTCAGCATAACCCTTGAGGAATTGGACAGCGGTGATTTATCTGAAAGCGACGCAGAAAAAGCGCCTGCTTTCAATGATGAAAGCAAGCGCCCATATGTAGATATGGATACCGCGCGCATCTGGTCGCCGCACCCTGTCGCGATTCTGGCCGCGCAGTATAAGGTCCCAACGGCCACGTTGCAGCAGATCATCGACTGCGACTTTAACATGGCGGGGAATATCGCACTGGGGCTGGAAGCGCCCACCGACGAGGAGCTGCGCCGCGTCGCCGCTGCGTTCTGCGTGCCCTATGGCGACCTCATGCGCGGTTGGGTTCCCCTGTACGCCAATCGAGACCTTCCTTTTGACAATATTCACCATAGGTCAGATCGCTCCCCTTCACCGGAAGATCGGTGATTTTCGGCATGACGGCCTCGCGCAGCGCATCAAAGGCCGCGTCGTGTTCGCTTTCCGGCAGCGCGGCGATCCGCTCAACCTCTTTTCGCAAAAACTCCTTTTTCTGCGCATCTGACATCGTTAAGTACTCTTGGCGCTGTTTGTCGTTCATCTTTTTATCCTCCGTATGTAAATAGTTCCACTTATCATATACCGCGCCGCGGTTCATTTCACCGCGGGGAATGGTTTTAGGAGGTCTTGCACGTGGGATTGTATACCGACCCAAATTATTTTGAAAAGCAAGCGCACTACCAGCACCGCAAAGTAAAGAAAGTCATTAAGGCGGTGTCCTCTAAGTCAAAGCAGCCTGCCCCTGAAGAGGCGGTATCAGAAGCCTCGACGCAGGTTGATCCGGAATCCGCCTCACGCGATATCCATGATCACCCCGTTGAACCAACAGTTGATGAATTTGACGAATCTCCCGACTTAACGCAAATGACGCAAGAAGAATACGACGCGTTCATGATGGGAATGACCGTCGAGCAATACCGCGTCTATCGGCAGATGGTTTTAGAAAACGAAGCCAAGCGAAACAGGCGGAAGCAACTGAATAGAAAGAGGCCCTCTCCGGAAGTCAACCTTCTGCTGGCAGCATTGAAACCATTGTGCTTCGCGCTCGTCATCTGCGGGGTCATCTGGCTTTCAATCGAAAGTTCCGGGCCATTGAACGAGTCCGACATGAATGATTCTCCGCCAGCAAAGACTCCAACTGAAACGGTTAGTAGTGGAGGCGGCAGGCTCGTCCCACTGCAACCTGTGAGCTTTCGCAATGGGCAGATTGTCACATACCCGTCCGGCGATCAGGTCGCACCTTTGACAGTGCAAACCGCTGGAGATTCCAATTTCTATATCGCGTTAAAACCAATCGACGGAGAGGCAATATCCAACGGGGCAATGTCTTTCCTCGTGTCGGCAAAAAGTGCCGAAGTAGATGTTCCTCTCGGGACATACGAAATCTATTATGCGTATGGTTCGGACTGGTACGGGAAAGAATATAAGTTTGGTGAAAACACCGAGTACTTCAAATGCAACGAAATGTTTGAATTTACCGCAGATGGCGAGATGGTTTACGGGTGGACGCTTACTCTCTATAAAGTATCCAACGGGAATATGAGCACTGATATAGTGCCAAAAGATTCCTTCCCGGATATTTAAGTAAAAGCCCTCGCCGCCTCTGCAACACCGGCGAGGGCTTTTCAGCAGCAGCGGGGAGCGGTCGCCGCTGCTTGTTTTGACCATATCGCGCTTTACCTTACCACTTCAATACCAAGACCTTGCAACACGACGGCATTCGACCGCGTTCGACAGGCCTACTTTTGGCACCCCAAAAGTACGAAAACCGGAAAAGTTAAGGTGATGTAAATGAACATTCAAGAGCTGTGTAGAATCCGTAAAGAAGAACTGAAACTGACCTACCACGACATTTCCGACGCTTCCGGTGTGCCGCTGTCCACCGTGCAGAACTTCTTTTCCAAGCTGTCGAAAGCCCCGTCCATTTACACCGTCGCGCCGATCTGCAAGGTACTCGGCATATCCCTTGATGAAGTGTTCGAAATTACCGAGCACTTGACACCCACCGAGGAAACTTTGCAAGCGCGCAACGACGAACTGGAACGCCACGTTGACGCAAAAGCAGATACGATCGAGATCATGCGGCGCGGTGTCCGTATCCGAAACGGCGTGATTTTATTTTTGTTCATCGCGGTGGTGTTACTGGCTGCATGGGGCTTGTATATCGATATGCACTGCGCCGACTATGGATTTTGGAGGGGCTAACATGGCGAATTGCATCAAATGTAAAGCAGCGCTGCCGGAAGGCGCGCTGTTTTGTCCTATGTGCGGCAAAAAGCAAGCATCTGTCGACCGAAAATCCACAAAGCGAGGCAACGGGACAGGGACGGTCTATAAACGCGGCTCTTCATGGGTAGCCGAAATCACCAAAGGCTACCGCGAAGAAGACGGCAAGCTGACCCGCGTGAAAGCGAAAAAATGCGGCTTCCGCACAAAACGAGAAGCCTTAGAATATATCCCCATGCTGCGGACGCAAAAGCCCCGCGAAAAGGACATCACTTGGCGCAAGGCATATGAGCTTTGGTTCCCAACGCATCGCGCCGACAAGTCCACGCTGAATTGCTACGCCGCTGCCGAAAAGTATTTTGCACCGATCGAATTTATGAAACTGGCCGCGGTCGAGATTGATGACATCCAAGAATGCATTGATGACTGCCCGCGCGCCAAACAGACGAAAAAGAATATGCGCACCGTGTGCAGCCTGATCTACAAGTATGCCGTTCCGCGCGGATACGCCCCTATGAGTATGGCCCCGTATCTCACCGTCACCGGTGAAAACGCCGCGCCGCGCGCGAGCTTTGATGCCGACCAGATCGAGAAGATAAAAGAGGCGTGCGGCGTGATTCCATACGCCGATTACATTTACTGTATGTGCTATCTCGGCTTCCGCCCTACAGAATTTCTCGGCCTGTCGATTGATAACTACGACAAGAAAGAAAAGGTGCTTCGCGCTGGTATCAAGACCGAAGCAGGCAAGAATAGAACCGTCACGATCTCGCCAAAGATTCAGCCCATCATAGACCGGTTGTCGAAAGATAAGATATCCGGCGCGCTGTTCTGCAACGAAGAAGGAAAAGCGTTCAGGTATGACTATTTCCGCGACGAGGTTTTCTATCCCACATTAAAGGCAATCGGCATTGACAATCCAATCGAAAACAAGCGGCACAAGTATTCCCCCCATACATGCCGTCATACGTTCGCGACGCTGATGAAAAACATTCAGGCGTCGGACAAGGACAAGCTCGAGCTGATCGGTCACGCAAGCCCCGAAATGCTGCGGTATTATCAGGATGTCAACCTCACCGACCTTCGAAAAATCACCGATGCAATATAATTTTTCTGTTACCCCCTCGTTACCCCCATCGAACGATTTCCCGTTGATATTCCGTCGTTTTTCGGTGACTGGGGGTCAAGAGGCCGTGAGTTCAAGTCTCGCCACTCGGACCAAACAATGATAATCCGAACCACATTATCCAAGAGGGTAATGTGTTCGGATTTATCATTTCTATCGAGAATATATTATAGCATGTAGATGGCAAGGGCAGGAGCATCACTGCTCTTGCCTTTTTCTATAAATCAATATATAATTATATAAACTAAACAAAGGAGGCGCGTCATATAAAAAAATCATGGTGGAAAGTCCCTTTATATTGTATGGTTGCAAGCTGGATATGCTTTCAACTGGAAATTCGTTTCTTAGGGAGATGGGCACTTGTGACGCTGCCTGATGGGAGCATATCATCGGATAATACCCGGTGGATGCTCATGTCTGCTGGCCTCTTCCTTGCGGTTGTCTGCATTGGCGGATTTTTCTTGTTCCGAAAAATGACACGCAAAGAAATTTTCTTCTCCTCTTCTGCCTTAGTCGCTTTGAATATCGTGTTAGGCATATTTACATACTTGACGCAAAGAATATTTACATCATTCGCCATGCTTTGGAGTGCACTTTCGGAATGGGCCAGTGTGTTTTCTCAGATTGCATTTCAGTTCGGCTTAAACGAATGGCTGAGCGCCGCCATTGTGTGGATATTACCCCCATATATTTTCCTCTTGTTTGGCAAGAAAGAAGTTCATACAGATTGATGAACGGCGGACCAAGTAATGATAATCCGAACTACATTATTCAAGTGGGTAATGTGTTCGGATTTATCATTTCTATTGAGAATGTGCTTTGATAGGCAAGGGCGGGCTGATGAACTCGCCCTTGCCTTTTCTATCGCCCCATTATATAATATGTTCATTCCATAGGTCAGCTCTAAACTCTGAAGCTTAAGGGGGTATTCATATGGAACAATATATGAAACAGCTTAGGCAAAGACACAAACTGCTTTCCTACTTTTTAGGGCTCGGTGTTATTATTTTTTTCAACTGCTTTGGGTTTCCGATCATAAACTTGAACAAAGAATGGTCAATGATGCTTACCGCCATTAAAATTTATGTTGTACTTGGTGGTGCTCTTTTTTCTGGTGGTATCTTAGCTGGGCTTTTTCCAAAAAAGAAGCCGTTCTTTATTATTCTTATAACATCTATTACTGTTGGACTTGGCTTGCTCTGTCGGTATTTATTGGAGTTTGGCGAAGTGTCAAACACCTATAATTTTACTGTTCCAAACACATTGCTCCATGTGGGGATATTTCTTGCCTTAACAGGCCTTACATATATATGCTATTTTAGAAAAAAATAAGTTTCAGCTTGTCGGGTAGACGCAAGTAAAGGCGGGAGCATCGGTTAAGATGTCCCCGCCTTTGTTATGACTTGTTCTCTTGTTCGGCCTGCTGCTTTGCTTTCCACTCAGCATATTCCCGCTGCCCGTCTTCGCTCTCAAAGAACGCCTGAATTTCCGGGAGCAGGACGCGGACAAGGGCCTCTACCTCGTGATAGGGAATCCCCGTGCCGTAGTCATTGGGCTTCTTTCTGCGCGGCATGGTATCCCCCGTTAAAGCTGCCCCTCGTCGAACAGATAGCCTTGAAACACCGTGCCATCTCCTGTGATGAAGCGGCCCCGTGCATCCTTGGGTATCTGTTCGGCGGCGCTGGTGTTGTCGAGAATAATTTGAGAAAGCACGCTGTCCGCCCTGCCGCAAACACGGAAATCCATGTTGTTGCGTATCTGGCCGGGAATGATCGTTGCGTCCGGTCGCTGCGTGGCAAGAATGAGATGGATACCAAATGCCCGCCCTTGCCGTGCAATGGTGGACCGCCTGTTTTCAATTTGCGCCAGCAACTTCTTCCGCTCGCTGTCGGCTCCGGTTTTGCCATTCATAGTCAATATCTGTCGAAAAATTCACCGATGCCTCGCCGGAGTCTGATTTTTCCGTGAGCGGGCAAAAAAGAGCGCCCGCCAAATGACGGGTACTTCCCCTTTGTTCACTTCAGGTATTTTGCGACTTCCTGCTCAAGCTCCTGCCACACGGGATATTTCCCGCCGTGCTCGTCGAAGAAAGCCTTCAAATCGCGGTTCAGCGCGCTCATTTCGTCGACCGCGTTCATCGCGTGGTCGGACGCGCAGATCTTTCCGAGGCTCGTGGCAGACATGAGCTTAAAAAAGTGCAGACAGGTCTTGCGGTACGCCGCGCCTTCAAACTCCACGTTGTCCTTCGTCAAAATTTCATGTCCCGCGTTTTTGATCGCGCGGTAGCCCTCGATATTAGCGTCGATCAGTCGGCTTAAATAGACCGTGTTGCCCTTGAGCTTTTTGAGGTCGCCGTCGACCTTGTAGCAGGCAAAGGCCACCGGCAGCACGAACGCCGCGTGGCAGAGAAGGTAGTCCTCCATATTCGGCTCGTAGGCTACCTTATATTTGGTGCCGTCAAAGATCTGCCCGATGAGCGTTTCGTTCGACGGCGCACCCGCGATCTGGCCGATGGTAATCTTTTTTAGGTCGACGGACGCCACATACTCCCGCTCCCGATGGCCTGCCGAGGACGCAAAGGCAAACATCACGTTTTTCTCCGGCAGCGAAGCGCTCAGCGCACTTGCGCGCACGTCGTTTCCCACAAAGACGATATTCTTTGTCGGATTCGCCCGCAGGGTATCGAGGATCGCGTCGAGCTGCGTATAGCGCAGGACGACGAAGATCACGTCGTACTTGTCCTCCGCTTTCAGCTCCGTCACGACCGGAATACGGCTGACCGACATGCGGGGCGAAAACTTATCCTTGATCCGAAGGCCGTTTTTTTGGATGCTCTCACCCCACGCTCCCCGCGCCAGCAGCGTGACGTCCTTTCCCGCGCGAAAGAAATTCCGCGCCAGATTGCAGCCGAGCACGCCCGCGCCGAATACTAAAATTTTCATAGCCAAGTCTCCTCTTATCCTAAAAATACCTGTTTCCTTCGTTCTGCCCCGTCTCGCTATGCTCTCGTTCCGTTTTCTTTCGTTTTACGTCAGTTAGTCATCTCTAACTGAAACGTAGCAAATGACAGTGCAAAAGTCAAGATGTCTTTTTACCGCTCTCCGGTGCTTCCTTGCCCTTTTTCATCTTCTCCTTCACTCGATCAACAAATCCCCGCTTCAAAAGGGGCTGCGCATTGTTCATCTGTACTGGCCTGTTTCTGTCACTTCGCCAGATTTGTTCAAAAAATATCTGCTTTTGCAAATTTAATCTTGCTTCTTCCGGATATTTTCATATAATGTTGACGATTGAACAGGAGGTACCACCATGTATGTTACCTACAACAACCTTTTTAAGCTCCTCA
>OLSQ01000891.1_pt1 | contig 26982 bp, 16 predicted proteins | sample 1672561 | NCBI WGS metagenome assembly OLSQ01 (sample SAMEA3136699, study PRJEB25190) | human gut metagenome | biome: human gut; feature: human-associated habitat; material: faeces | place: Austria | collected 2013
AAGGGAGCTCTATTAAAGTTACCCTTTTTTACCACCGATATGAAAAAGAAATTTTTTGCTAATTTATGATTGACTTTTCATAGCTGGTCTCCCCTTGAACATCAGCCCATGCAAAATTTGCTTTCAGCAAATGGACTGATGATTGTAATGCATCAAAGATGCATTGCCCCTACATGTCAAGTTTTCATAGAAATCTTAACACATCTTTCCCCCTTATCAAATACAAATTCATAAAAAAGGCACATGCTCTCGCATGCGCCCATGTATTTATGCATTTTTTGCAACATCTTTCTTTCGAAGCTTTTTCACTTCATACAACTGTTCATCCGCCAATGTCATCGCATCTTCCAGACTGTGTTCATTCTCCTTCGAAATTCTATATGCTCCAGCTGAAACTGTAACATTATATGGCTTGTCACTATTCTGATTAAATTGATTAAAAGAATCATATATTTGATTCAAAATTTCTTCATTTGAAGAATCTGTAACAAGTGCACATGCATATTCATCGCCACCAATTCTTGCCACAATACCTTTATTGCCAACTACCTGCACAAGAATCTGCGCAATTGTCTTCAATGAGAAATCTCCCTCTTCATGCCCATATCGATCATTGATAATCTTAAGATTATTCATATCGATATACATAACGGTCAGTTCCTTGTCCTGTGCATGACACGCTTTCAGCAACGGCTCTGCGTCGTGGAAAAATCCTCGACGATTTCCAATTCCGGTCAACGGGTCCAGACGGGAAAGTGTATCCAGTTCAAGGTTATGCTGCTGCAATACCGCAAGACTTTCCTCGAGCTGCATCATGATATGCTCATTTGTTTTAAGAAGATTGATCATCTTCACTGCTGCAGAAACCTGATTACTTAAAAATTCTCCATTTTCCAGAACACCTTCTGTCAGATCACACAGAAAAATTCCATAGAGCATCTCGTTTGCATATAATGGTAATGCAACCAGCTGAATTTTCTCCTTGATTCCATAAAGGCTCATATCATAAATATCGCTCACCGAAATCTTCTGTCGAATTGCCGGAATGCTTCGCACTTTTCCTTTGTGGAGAACTGCCTTCAGATAAACAGCCTCCGGTAATTCAAACGCCTCATGATTCAAATGAATGATTGGGGTCTCGTATGTAAACAATAACGCATTATGAATTCCCAGCCAATCCATCGTTCCCAAAATTTCACCATAACTCTGATCGGTTCCCTTTTCAAAACGAAGAATCTTCATAATAAAATGTTTCATTTCGAAATTCGCACGATTCTGCTTCTCACGCTGCTCATCCAGCCAGTGATTCATTGTCAGATACTTCTCCATCACTTCTTCGGTATCTTCCACAGCACTCACCGGTCTGCAAAATGAATTTCTGCGGACAAACTGTGTCGGCAGCTTTAATGATTCCACATTCTCGCCATCCATCATCTTCAAAAGCATTTCTACCGCTTTCGCACCGAGAATTGACGCATCTGCGCTCACGGATGATAATGTCGGGAAAATCTGCGAACACCAATCCATATTGTCATAACCAAGTACCGAAACATCTCGTCCTGGCATAAGATTTCTCTTTTTCAGTTCATCATAAAATCCGCCGGCGACTTCGTCATTCACACAAAAGACTGCCTGCAGATCCGGATTATCATCCAAAATCTTTGCAAATACTCTTGGTGTTTTTCCACTCATATTTCCTTCCACATAAAGCTTCGGGTCCGGCTCAATTCCATGCTCCCATAACGTCTTTTCGTAAGTTGCTTTCCGCTCGATGGAATCCGAAATATCCGGTGGTCCGCCAATCATACCAATTTTGGTACAATCCAGTTCCTCAATCAGATAAGACAAACCATCATGAATTCCTTTATAGTTATCAAAATTAGCGCTCACATAGCCGTCAATCTGTGATGCGACTAAAACACATGGCAATCCGTCATAAATGTGAAGGAACTCTTTCAAGCGTTTGTTTGTCGTATAACATCCAATACAGTTTGCTGCAACAATGATTCCATCCACGAATTGTTTCGTCGCATAATAAAATAAGGTACCATACTGGTACTCATACATAATATCCAATTCCTGTGCATAATCACGATCTAAAAATTTACCTGGTAATAAGATGAAATTCACATCATATTTCTTTGAGGCTTCTTTAATGCCCTCGCTCAATGCATGTGTAAAATCATCTGTCACGCCACCAACAACTATACCTATCGTCTTGCGTTTCCCCATACTGCACCCAACCCCTATATGTTTTCTGTTCGATGATATCAGATTAATTTTCTTTTAAATATGATTAATTTTAGCACATTTTTCATGTTTAATCAAGGTTTACATCTTTTACAAGGTTCATATCCCATATTTATTAAATCCTCACGGCGCCCTGTATAAACCTCTTTATTATTGTCAGCAATATCCCTACCGCTTTCGCAATTTTCTGTATGAAATTTGTGCGTATTGGTGTTTAATACATATTTGGTTTCTTTTTCTGTATTTTCTGTGGTTTTGGAATCAGCGAGCCAGCTTTCACCTGTGGCATAGTCAATGTCAATGCCCGGCTGAACATTATAAACAAATACATGAAACGAAACACCCTTTCCTTTATCCTCGACGGAATATGCCTCCATCTCCACACCGGTTGCAACAAGATTATCTTCCTCAAAGACCGGAGTCACACGATAAAGGACATGATGATCTGTCGCCTTCACATAATCTGCCACCTGGTCCTCAAATTTCAACATACCTGTCACATTCAGATAACGCGTGCCCGTAATCAGATTCTTTTCATTGGCATTCTCGCCTGCAAGCTGATAACCGATAAGATGGCACCGATTGTACAGATATTTTCCCTCTACATTATCGTATTTTACAGTGTGCCATCCGGTTGGCTTTACCATACCGATGGCTCCACGCTCCTCAGTCGGCATAAGTTCCTTACAGATATTTGCATAGGCCACGCCACAGCGGCCGAGCTCATCCAGATCACTGTATGTCTCAAACGCATCTGTGCGCTCCCGATCCTGTTTGGAAAATGCCGGTTTGTTGTCATCGAGTATAACGAAAGAATTCCCCGCATACGCCGGGATATCTGTCGATTCATATGATTTCTGTGTGTTTTCCTGTACCGCCTGTGTATCCAGCCCCGATTGCACATAGCTGCAGCCGCCAAACAATAACGCAAGCAGCAGCAAAAGCACCGCAACCGGATAATGATTTCTTTTTCTCATATTAATTTCTCCCTGCATTGAACATCGGCCCATGCAAAATTTGCTTTCAGCAAATGGGCTGACACTAATCACATATTAAAAAAGATTGGAAATCACATGCAAATGTATGATTTCCAACCTTCCTTACACTTTTCCTGCGACCTGTCTATCATAGCACAGGCCGCATCGTCGAACAAGTGTTTTGTATCTTGTTTTACAATAAATTTTTTTAGCTTATTTTTTAGTTTTACAGAGACTCACATTGTCCAGCCACTGCCACACGAATCAGATTCGTGGTGCCGGACATTCCCAACGGCACACCCGCGGTAATGACAGCAAGCTCTCCCTCTTTCAGATAGCCTTCTTCCTCTGCACGTTTCATGGCATTGGCAAACAATACATCCGTGCTGGTCTCCTCCTTGATCATCAAAGGAATTACACCCCAGGATAAACTCATCTGACGGTATGTGCGCTCCGATGGCGTACATCCGATGATCGGTGAATTCGGACGATACCGTGAGATCATTCTTGCAGTTCTTCCCGATTTTGTAACGGTTACAACTGCAGATGCGTTAATATCAATTGCTGTCATGCAGGTCGCATGAGAAATAGCATCGGTAACATCATCTTTCGGAAGTTTCTCCAACTGGCGGAAACGCTTCTCATAGTCAATGTCATTCTCGGTATACTCTGCAATTTCTGCCATGGTCTTTACCGCCTGTACCGGATATTTTCCGGCAGCGGTCTCTCCGGAAAGCATGATCGCACTGGTTCCATCATAAATCGCATTTGCGACATCCGTTGCTTCCGCTCTGGTCGGACGCGGATTTTTCATCATAGAATCCAGCATCTGTGTTGCTGTGATAACAATTTTTCCTGCATTGTATACTTTCTTGATGATCAGTTTCTGGATGGCAGGAACTTCCTGGATTGGGATTTCTACACCCATATCTCCTCTGGCAACCATGACACCATCCGAAACAGCCAGGATCTCATCAATGTTATCCACACCCTCACGGTTTTCAATCTTTGCAAGAATCTTCATGTCGTTATCGCCATGTTCCCTGAGAAGATTCCGAAGCTGAACAATATCATCTGCACAACGAACAAAGGACGCTGCCACAAAATCAAATCCCTGTTCCACACCGAAAATAAGATCGTTGCGGTCCTTCTCACTGATATAAGGCATAGTCAGATGTGCATCCGGAACATTGATTCCCTTATGATTGGATACCGTACCTCCATTTTCCACTTCACACACAATATCTGTATCCGTCACTTCTTTGACACGCATTTCGATCAAACCGTCATCGATCAAGATTCGCATGCCCGGTTTTACATCCTTTACCAGATTTTTATATGTGATAGATGCCTCTTTTTCATTTCCGATAATATCTCTGGCAGTCAGGGTAAATATATCTCCTGCATTCAATTGAATCTTATCGTTTTCAAAATTGCCAAGGCGAATCTCCGGTCCGCTTGTATCAAGCAGTAATGCAATCGGTAATCCCAGTTCTTCACGAAGTCTTTTTATCTGTTCCACTTTTGGTAAATGTTCCGCTCCATTTCCGTGGGAAAAGTTGATTCTGGCAACATCCATGCCACTTTGCATAATCTCCTTTAATACTTCATCATCTGCCGTTGCAGGTCCCATTGTACAAATAATCTTTGTTTTCTTCATTTTCTTGCCTTTCTGTTACTCCAAGTATTCTACAAATTTGATGTATTCATACTTATTTTTTATCCTGTAATTTCTTTTCGTCTGGATTTGGAATGTCCTCTCCGTGATTTTCAAACCACCACGCGACAACTCCAGCGACAATTACAAGTGCTACAATCACTCCAACAATAATGTTCTCTATCATATTTCCTCTTTTCTGCGACATACGCGCGATCTTTTATTATTTTTATGTACCCTAACAAAGCCATCAATCAAAATTGGTGACTGCCGGTGAATTTTCACCTTTTAAAGATCGTATGCGTAATCTTTTTCTCCATCCGTCTGATGAATATAACGGATGACCGTTCGCAGAGTGCCCGCTTCTTTTCCCCGAAACGGCATGCGATATGTATAGAAATATGTGAAATGCTCCAACTGATTGGTTAAAGCGCAAGATAACAGAAGCATCCGAAGGATATGCACTTTCTCCGTGCGTCGCTCCGAAATAAGCCTTGTATCAAGTCCGCGTGTGCCGAATACTTCTTCCGCACCCTGATTCTGACACAGGGATGGTGAAGATGTCTCAAGTATCTGTGCCGGATTTCCTGTAACAGAATCCATAGTATTTTCACGCTCAATGGATGCCAGAACAGACGCTGTCTGATAGGACGAAAAACACATCCCTGATAATAAAATCACGAATGTTAAGATCAGACATATCCACTTTTTACTAAAAGTTCTGTTTGTCATATCCATTGCCACCTGTCCAAAGCTTTTCGCTTCAGTGCTATCGTAGCAGATATTGTTCTTCGTTTCAATAATTTATGGAAGAGAAATGAAAAAAATGTATCTTTATATTTTCTTATACATATACTAAAACCAAACATAAATGCATCGATATACGGAGGAAGCCTTTGTCATGTGCGGAATTGCCGGCTTTTGTAATTATAAAAAAGACTACCTGAGAGAACGGATCCACTGGGAAAAAATTTTGACAGATATGTGGCAGTCCATACGACGACGCGGAAATGACAATCACGGGATCTTCTTATCGGCCCACACCGGACTTGCACACAGTCGTCTGAGCATCCGCGATATCCAGTGTGGAACGCAGCCTATGACCCGCACCGTCCACGATCATACCTGCACCATTGTATACAACGGGGAAATTTACAACACCGAAGAATTGAAAGCAGAACTTCCTGCCGGAAAATTTCATTTTGAAACAACCTCTGATACCGAAGTCATCCTTTACTGTTATATGCACTTCGGACCTTCTTTTGTCCAAAAATTGAATGGAATCTTCGCCTTTGCCATCTATGATGAACAAAAGCAGCAGCTTCTGCTCTACCGTGACCGCGCAGGTGTCAAACCGCTCTTCTATACGCAGATGGAAGGCTCTCTGGTCTTTGGTTCGGAACCCAAAGCGCTCTTTTGCCATCCTGCCATCACCCCTGCAATCGACCGTCAGGGCATGCAGGAACTTCTTGCGATCGGACCTGCACACACATCCGGCACCTGTATTTTCAAAGATTTTTTTGAAGTTCTTCCCGGACATTTTATGGTCTATTCGCCGCAAGGTCTGCACGACACCTGTTATTGGGAACTTTCCTGTCACCCACACACCGATACCTACACTGACACCGTAGATCATGTGCGTTTTCTGGTGGAAGATGCCATTACCCGTCAGCTTGTATCCGATGTGGAAGTCTGTACTTTCCTGTCCGGCGGTATCGATTCAAGCATCGTCACCGCGATCTCGCACAACGCACTTGCAAAACAGGGTGTGACTTTAAATACGTTTTCCTTTGATTTCGAGGGAAATGATAAATACTTTACTTCAAGTACCTTCCAGCCGGAGCAGGATGTCACCTATGTAAAAAAGATGCTTGCCACTTATCCTACGAATCATACCTATCTGTTCTGTAACGAAGAACAACTGTTTTGCGAACTGTACTCCGCAGTAGATGCCAAAGATCTGCCCGGTATGACCGATGTGGACGCATCGCTTCTGTACTTCTGTTCTCTGGTAAGTAAACATAATAAAGTTGCTTTAACGGGAGAATGTGCCGATGAGATTTTCGGTGGATACCCATGGTTTTATCGTGATGATCTGTTCCATGCCGACGGTTTTCCATGGTCATTTGATCTGACTGCGCGGACGGCTTTTCTGACCGATGAAGTTGTAAAAGATCTGGATCTGACCGATTATTCCTATCAGCGCTACCTGGAATCCAAAGCAAAAGCGCCTCTTCTTGATGGCGAGAGTAAAGAAGAAGAACGCCGGCGCATCATCGGCTATCTGAATATCAAATGGTTTATGCAGACACTGCTCGACCGCATGGACCGCACAAGTATGTACAGCGGCTTAGAGGCCCGCGTACCTTTTGCTGATCACCGTATCATCGAATATGTATACAATGTACCATGGCATATGAAATATCAAAACGGGGTGGAAAAAACGTTGTTAAGGGACGCTTTTTGCGATGTTCTTCCATCTGAACTGCTCCACCGCAAAAAGAGCCCCTATCCAAAGACCTATCATCCGGGATATGAAAAACTTCTGGTTTCTGAAATGCGCCGTATTCTTTCCGATACCAATGCACCGATCCAGTCTCTTTTGGATCCATCAAAAGTCCGTGCATTTCTCGATGCACCAAAACAATACGGCAGACCGTGGTTTGGCCAGCTGATGGCCGGCCCGCAATTAATCGCATATTTTATCCAGATCAATTACTGGATGGAAAAATACCATCTGCAATTTTAACCTGCCACCTGAAAAATATTGATCAAAAATACAAATGATAAACCGTAATATGTCACAACTGCCACAAGATCATTCACGGTAGTAATCAATGGTCCGCTCGCTACTGCCGGATCAATTTTGATCTTGTGGAAAAACATTGGAATAACCGTTCCCACCATACTGGAAATCACCATGGCAACAACAAGGGAAATGCCAACACATCCGGAAATCAAAAAGGCGTGTGCCCATGCATAATGCTTAAATAAATGAATATACAGTCCCAACAGAATCAGTGCAAAAATGCCAAGGATCATTCCATTCAAAAAACCGATTTTCATCTCTTTTGCCAAAAGCTGAAGTTTTTGTTTTCCAGTTAAATTCTCATCCATGAGAACACGGATAGTAACAGCAAGTGACTGCGTTCCGACATTACCTGCCATATCCAGTACCAGTGACTGAAAACAGATAACGATTGGAAGAATCGCAACAACCGTCTCAAAAATTCCCACAACCGAAGAAACCGCTGTGCCAAGGAACAAAAGAATAATCAGCCATGGCAGACGCTTTTTCATACTTGCGACTGTTGTTTCATTCAAATCTTCCTCTGCAGTCAGACCAGCGAGTTTTGCATAATCTTCGCCCATCTCATTGTCTACGAGTTCTACGATATCTTCTGATGTAATGGCACCAAGGATTGTTCCATCTTCCTTCAGAACCGGAATGGAATCCTCGGAGTACTCAACAATCCGGTCAATACAATCATCAATTTTCTCATGATCGAGCACATAAGGATACGAATGAATAATGATATTATCCAGCTCCACATTCTCTCTTGCAACAATCAGGTCTTTTAAATCGATCGCACCAAAGAAATGTTCCTGTTCATCTACCACATAAATTGTAGAAATATTGTCATTCTCTCCCGCCTGGCGTACCAGTTCACTCATCGCCTGCCGGATGGATACATCCTTTCGGATGCACACATAGTTGGTCGTCATACAACTACCAATCTCTTCTTCGTCATAGGACAAAAGCATGCGGATATCTTCGCCCGCTTCTTTGTCCAGACGCTTTACAATTTCCCGCTTTCTGTCTTCCTCAAGATTTTCCAAAACATCTACCGCATCATCGGAATCCATCAGCGAGATCACTTTTGCGGCATTGGCAATCGTTAATTCTTTAAAATAAATCTCCGGATCATCCACATAACTTAAAATTTCCGCAATCCGCTGAACACCTAAAATCTGATACAGTCTTTTACGCTCTGCGGCTGTCAGACGCTCCAATGCATCAGCAATATCATTCTCATGATAATTTGACAGACGCTTTCTTAATTCTTCCTTGGAAAGACCGCTGCGGATAAAAGCTGCTAATTCTTTGCTGTAATTCTTGTTCTTTAATTCTGTTCTGCTCATACATGCCTCCTTATGTGTAAAATAAGTGTGTGGCAAGCTTACTTTTGCTGTCTGTGTCGGGAATTCCAAAATAATTTCCAATACAGCAAAAAAAATACACCTACCAGTTACGGTGCGGTGCTTCATGCATGAGAAACAAGAACGAGGCTATCTCACAGACAGCTGCGTTCTTATTGCATCATCATATAAAACACTGCACATCATACTTCGCCCATGACTATCACAACTGTCCATGAATTTCACCTCCATTATTATATGTCATGTTTAAAAATGACACATGAATCAAATTTTTTAACCTCGTACATCTTAACATTAACCCTTTCCTTTTTCAACCCTAAAAAGGAGTGAGTCCCCACCTGTAATACAAGTGGGGACTCTATAAGGATAAGTAATAATATGAAATTGGCTATTTTACTTTTACTTTCATGGTAACCGTCTTTTTGGTTCCATTCTTTAAAGTAACGACTGCTTTCACCTTTGCAGTGCCTTTTTTCTTTGCAGTAATCTTTCCGTTTTTGTTTACGGTTACAACAGATTTCTTAGAAGAAGTATAAACAATCTTGTCTACGTTTGCCATGTTCAGCTTCTTGCTCCATGGGAATTTTGTAGTCTTTTTCTTCTTTACTGTAACAGAAGTCTTTGTTGCTTTTACTGTCTTCTTGATACGGCTGGTTTCTTTGTTTGCATCTTTCTGGCTTAAAAGAACATATTCACCGCTGTTTTTGATTGTCAGATCAACACTTCCATCAGCAGAAACCGTATAATCCTTCTTGTTGACTAATACCAGTTCTCCAGTTTTTGCATCTTTCTTCATAAGCTTGAGATTTTCTCCAGCCTTAACATCTCCTGCACTTACTTCCACCGTATATGCAGTAGAACCATCCGCTTTCTTAACCTCCTGCTTAATGGTTACATCTGTTGTCTTGGCTTTATCTGTGATTGCCTTTACAACATCTGCAGAAACAGAAGTACTAACACCAGACTTCTTTTCTGTTCCCTTTGTCTCAACAGATGCTTCCGATGTCTTGTTTCCATTTGCATCTGTAGTTACATTTAAGCTTGCCTTTGTATCTGCTGGAAGATCCTTGATGACAGTTGTTTCTGTCTTACTTCCGTCTGGGTTGGTTACGGTTGTTGTGTCATTCTTAACAGTCTCAGTTGTTCCGGTAGAACTGCTGCCACCGTTAGAAGAAGTTTCCTTCTTTAAGATAACGGTACCGCCGTCTACAGCTTTTGGAATCGTAATTTCTACCTTTCCATCAGTGCTTACCGTGTATGTCTTTCCGGAATACAGATCTTTCATTGTACTTCCGGCAGCTTCGCTGACTGGAATAGAAATTGTCTGATTCTCATCTTTGATGTTTAATCCAACATACAGTTTTGTTCCATTGTAAGATCTTGTAAATACATCATATCCATCTTTGTCAGAAACAAGCACAGAACTTCTGTCGCCTCTTGCAAACAGCTTCTTATATTCGTTTCGGATAGAAAGAAGCTTCTTATAATGATTCAACATACTGTTTGCATCTGCAGTCTGTGTATCTACTTTGCTCCAGTCAAAATCATAACGGTTTGACTGAATTGGATAATTGTTTAATCCGTGCTGGCCGATTTCTTCGCCATAGTAAACAACCGCCTGTCCTTTTGCGGTAAGCTGTAATGCAGCTGCAACCTTAAATACCTTTAATGCATCTTCTTCTGTCAGCTTCTTTTCAGTTACAAGTTTGTCAACCAGACTGTCCTCATCATGACTGCTTAAGAAACCGCCCATAGTTGCTGTATTGTCAATAGATGCGTTTCTACTCTGTAAGAAGCTCTCGACAGAATTAATGTCACCGGTTACAAATGCCTCTGCTTTATCATTGAAATCGAAATCCAACAATGAATCCATCGTACCAGTTCCAAGTTCTCCGGCAGTATTTGCATAGCCTGCACCGGCATACTCGCCAATCATCTTGAAGTCTGGATTTGCCTTTGTCAGTGAGTTCTTAAATGCAGCCCAGGTTGTTGCATCTACATGCTTTACGGTATCAACACGATAATAATCAATGTCATACTTTGTCATCCACTCGGTCTGCCACTGTACTAACTGATTACGTACATCTGCGTTTTCTGTGACGAAATCCGGAAGACCAGAAAGGGAAGCATAAACATCATCTCCTGTAACGGTATTGGAATCATCACGAATCATAGAAACCTGTTTACCATCCTTGCCTACTAATACAGTGTTAAAATAATTCTCTGTATCATAACCTGCATGATTCAGCACAACGTCAACCATAAGCTTCATTCCATGTGCGTGAACTGCAGAAATCAGTTCTTTAAACTCTTCTTCCGTTCCAAGATGAGGATTTAAAGCTTTAAAATTACTTGCCCAATATCCATGATATCCCGTCGATGAAATTGTTTTGTTATCTGCATCTTCAGTTGTTGTATCTGAATTTTCTACAATTGGTGTAATCCAGATTGTATTTACTCCAAGTTTATCAAGATAATCTAACTTCTGCTCTAACCCTGCGAAGTCACCACCATGATAGCTAAGTGCTCCATCAGGATCATATTTATCTGTTTCCTTATATGCCTTATCATTTGTTTTATTTCCATTAAAGAAACGATCGGTGCAAGTCATATAAATAACTGCTTCATCCCAGTCAAACGTATCTGCATCACGGGATGTTACTTTAACAGTTGTTGATGTATTATATACATTTCCATAAATATCTTTTACGGTAACAGGAATTGTTTTTGTGCCTGTTGGAGTTGTCGATGTTACAGAAATTGTTGCCTCCATAAGTTCTGGAATAACTTCTATTGTATCTCTTCCAAGTGCTGAAACATCAGCTGTAATGCTGCGAACATCATTTGCAGATACTTTTTTTGCATCTGCTCCTGTAAATGAAACTGACAATACATTATTATCATTGTAATTCATCTCTGCATTTTTAACCGATGCCTGAATGGAAAGATCATCAAATTTCTTATATGTAAAATAAGAAACCTCCTTTCCATCTGCCATCTTTGTATTACTATTGAATGCATCGGTCAAACATTTTCCATTTACAATATAATAGTATGTATACTCTCCAGTTTGACAACCTACCTCATCATATGTATAGCGCTCGTTCTTTGCATCATATGACATTTCATGTTCTTGACCATTTACAACAACTTTTACTTTTCCATTCAGAGAATTTTCTGTATCAGAAGTCATTAACGCATCATCTCTATAGTAGAATGAAATGGTATCCTGACTTCCTTTCATCTCATATCCTTCATTGTATGGAAGTGTCTCTACAATTCCTTTGCCCTGTACGAATTTTGCCTTAACAATATTCTGATCTTTTGGAACTACAATATAATGATCTCCACCATCCTTTTCTGCCCATGGATTATCACTTGTTGTTTTTCTCATACAAAAGCCTAAAGTAAAATCAGCCTCGGAATCTTTTACCGGCACAATGATATAATGTTTGCCATTAATCTCTTGCGCATATATTTCTGTTTCCTTACCAAAACCTGTATTCCAGGAAAAGATATTCCATCCAGCATAATCATTTTCCGGACGATCATATTCCACCATTACATAGCGTTCTCTCTGTTCTTTGATTTCAGGAAGCTGTGTATAGGTATTTTTATCTCCGTATACAATGTAAATGTCCGTAGATTCAGCCTCATTCTCATTATTATATAAATGATTGTCTGTCTGCCACTTCCATTCTCCAAACGATCTAACAATCATTCCGATATTTTTTGCTGATGTCTTTATGGTTCCTTTTAACCAGTTATTTCCATCAGTTAACTTAACAACTTCATTAAATGTTCCTACCGGAAGATCAGCTTTTCCACCCACTTCCCAATTATGGATGTCAGCTTTTGCTATATCCATATGTTCAGCATTGCTATCATAATAATACACATTGTAGGTATAGATTGACTCAACTACATTAACTGTAACTTCCGATGTCTCCGATCCGGCAGTTGCAAGCAATGCAACTGTTTTGATTCCAGATCCTTTTTTTACTGTAATTGTATCATTTTCTAATGTAACATTTTCAGCCAGTGAATTATCCTTTAAAGAATATGTAACTTTCTCATCCGTTACTGTTCCATCTGCTGTGTAAAGCTGTAATGTTTCTGGCAACTGTTTTGCCTTTCCTTCAATTGCCTCAACCGTAGCTACAGATAATCCTGGAACAACTACTTTACTGTTTCCATCAATAGTACTTTCATTTGCAGGATCACATATCCAACTATCTTTACCATATTTAAATTTATACGCATACACTCCCGGATTTTTCTTATCGGTTGTAACCGTAAATACATCACCTTTTTTTTCCATAGGTAATCCATTATCCCAATCGGTTACTGTTCCCATAAGTTTTACATCCGTTGCATCTTTGTATTTATCAGTTGCATCTAAATTAAATGTAATTGTTTTGTCTGCGTTTACGACAGGACTCTGAACATTAGATACTGGTTTAACCGGAGGTTCACTCACGGAGTTTTTCCAGCCCTCTGGTGCAGTGTCACTAATGTTTATCACATTTTTATTTGCTACACTAGCATCCGTAATTGTTACCCATTTTTCAATATTTGTAGTTACCGAAGTAATATTAATGTTATCAGTTTGAATGCCATTGTTATTATTGTTGAAAATGCAATGAAAATCTTCACCTGCACTTGCCGTAATCGTAAAGCTATACCATCCGTCATTCGAAACATCTTTTTTTACTTCTGCACCTGGCCATTCTTTTGCATAGCCATAACCACTTATTGCATTCCAACTCTCTCCTTCCGCAATTAAGGCATACACTTGATTCCATTCATTGTTTTTAAAATGCATGGTAATTGTTACCCCAGCTGCCTGTGCTGTCACCGGAGCAACCGTCACAAGCGACAGAACCATCGCAATTGCCATAACAAAGCTGATGACTCTGCTTCTCATCTTTATTCTTTTCCCTCTCATATTTTGCCCTCCTTTTATATTTCGGGATTTTTGCACTTCTATTATATAATTTTCGGTTTTTTTCGGCAATTGTGTGTTTTAGAGAATTTACTACTTGTTTTTTGTGTATTTATACAGTTTTTATTTTTTTTGCACATTTTGAAATTTATTTGCGCAAAATATGTTCTAAAATCAAGTTTTATATTTTGTGCACATTTTTGTGCTTTCTTTTTCCTGTCATCTTTTTTCTACTCATGCTATAATACGTGGGTATCTTATAACGAAGGAGATTTTTATGCGTAAGCAATTTGTAAAATACGTTTCTCAAAATATGCTTGGAATGCTTGGAATGTCCCTGTACATTCTGGCAGATACCTACTTTATTTCCCGCGCGGTAGGACCTGACGGTATCGCAGCTCTTAATCTGGTCCTTCCTCTTTACAATCTGATTTTTGCAATTGGGGCGATGATCGGCGTAGGATCTGCCATCCGCTTTGTGGTAGAGCGCAACAAAAAGAACCCGGACGCGGCCGGATATTTCTTCCACTCGCTTACCTGGGCTGGTATCATCAGTATTCTATTTATATTGGTCGGAATTTTTCTTCCAGATAAACTGGTAGCTTTATTAGGTGGTGATGCGACGATTGTTGCTACAGGAACCTCCTACACCCGTATTTTTATGCTATTTACCCCGTTTTTTATGTGGAATCACATTTGCAATGCGTTTGTAAGAAATGATGGCAATCCATCCATTGCCATGGCTGCTACTTTATTCAGCAGTCTGTTCAATATTGTATTTGACTATATTCTGATGTTTCCTATGGGACTTTCCATGACGGGTGCCGCACTTGCGACCGCAATCTCTCCAATCATCGGAATCCTGATCTGCTGCATTCATCTTTGCTCGAAAAAATGCACAGTTCCATTCCATCCGATCATACCGTCTATCCGCAGACTTGTCTATTCCTGTCAGGTCGGCGTGTCAGCTTTCGTTGGGGAAATCTCATCCGGAGTCATCACTGTTGTATTTAACATGATCATCCTTTCGCTTACCGGTAATATCGGCGTTGCTGCCTACGGTGTGGTTGCCAATACCTCTCTTGTCGCGGTCGCTCTCTTTAATGGAATTGCACAGGGCTCCCAGCCATTGATCAGCAAATCTTACGGAACCGGACAGAAAAAGGAAGTTCACGAGATCCTTCGCATGGCCCTCGTGACTTCCCTTTGTCTTTCTGCTATACTTGTTGCTTTTATTTACTTTTATGCACCACAGGTCACTGCGGTATTCAATGGAGAACATAACGCGACACTGGCTGTCTATGCTGAAAAAGGATTGCGTCTGTACTTTCTCGGTTTCTTCTTTGCCGGTATCAACATCATCGGAACAGCTGCCCTCAGTGCTGTGGAATCAGTCAAATGTGCATTTGTATCCTCCATCATGCGCGGATTTGTTGCTATCATTTTCTTTGCATTTCTGCTTTCTTCCTTCTTGGGGATGACTGGTGTATGGCTTGCATTTCCGGCCGCCGAATTTGTGACGATGCTTCTGACACTGGCTGGTCTGCATCAGATAAAAAAATGACTTTTTAAATGCTGTTTGCAGATGCTTCAGCCAGTGCCCACTGCTCCTGCGTCTGCAGATGTCTCTGTAACAGTTCTTTATCTTTGGAAAGTCTGTTTACAAATTGTACCAGTTCTACATAATTATCCATTCCAAAAATATGCTCTTCTGCAATATACTCCTTATTGTGTATTGTATTTTGAAAGGCAACGATCATCTGCCGATTTAAAAATGCACGATTTACTGCTGATACGATTTCATTGCCATAATTGATATCAAAATAATAATCACATTTTGCAAACAGCTCGTCAAGAATATGCATCTTTACGCCCGGGTATAAGGTGACATTTGCATAGTTTCCCATCTGCATAAGCTTCGAAGACATCTCCGTAATGGCAGCAATGTGAAAATGCATATTCGAAAGACCTTCAATCAATTCTTTTAAATGAGCAATCTGATCCGAATTTGTACAGATGAGTATTTCTCTGCGGTTCAGATTTTCTCTTTTAAATGGATACACAAATCCACGGAGAGAAAGTATCGATGCGTCTGCGCCAAGTGAAAGCAGGCGATCATATGCCTCCCTTGCCTGTACCATGATCTGCTGTGTACGGGTTGCATTTCCATTCAATATGATCTGCATATTTCCCGGAATTTCATTTTCCACCGGTTCCTGCCAGAATAACACATCTTTTTTTCCGTTTTCGGGAAGACGCTGGGAAACGAAAAAAGGAATCGATAGCGAGTTATAAAATAATGTGCTTTGTGTTTGTCCTGTTTTTTCGAGATAATATAATGCAAATTCTGTTTTATTCTGAAAGAACAGTATCTGCTCCCCATCGTTTAATATAATGTCTTTTGTCACATAGTTTTCTACAATTTTTTCTTTTCCGTCTGCTGAAAAATATGATTTGTTTACCCTTTGTCCTTTTTCATTAAAAACAGTTCTCGCATATAACGCACCGAATCGATTGTAGTGATCGCTCGCCCGGACTACACCTCTTTCATCCAGCCAGTCAACCACTTTTACCAATCTCTTATGACCGGGCTGCGCATAAAAAATTCTTCCCCTTTCATGACTTTTGTCATGTATCTTACCACTCGTGTTGTTTCCGCTGATTTCCCAATAATCCGGCACCTGAATTTCATTAAAGTATCGTGGTCTGCCTGGTATTTTGTCACTTTTTTCAAAAGTACCCAGAAAATATCCGTATACAGATATCACATTCTCCGGCAGAAAGCCATCATCTTCAATACATACTACCGGGTAATCACAACCTGACATCAAAAATGAAGTATGCAATTTTTCACTTTCTTTTGTATATGTATCAAACAAAAGAATTATATGATCTGATTTATCGTGTCCGCCCATAAATGTTCTACCTCACTTGTTAGATATTTTTCTGCTTTCTGATAAGAATGTGTATGGAAAGCCTCCAGATCTGCCTCCGTAAAAAGCCGGATCATACACTTTTCAAGTGCATGGATTTTCGACTTGGAATCCATATGATCATCCACTGGTATCTTATAACCGTTTTCTTCAGAATCAATAAAATTCTGATTTCCGTATCTCGCATCAAAACCTATGATTGGAAGTCCTGCTGCAATCGCCTCAAGAAGTGTCAGTCCAAAACCTTCGCTTTGCGATGCAGAAACATAAGCCTCATAATTTTGATATACCTCGGTAAGATCCTGTTGTCCACACAGGTGAATATATTCCTGTGCCCCCAGCTCCTGGATTCTTCTTCGCAAATGGCTTTCTTCTCCACCTTTTCCATAAATATCCAATGTAATATCCGGAATCTCGTTTTTTGCACCTGCTACAGCTTCTATCAGCCAGTCTACATGTTTTTCATCCGCGAGACGGGAAGCGGTAATAAGCGAATGGGATTTTCTTTTTCCTTCGGGATATTTCAGTTCATCAATACTACCTACAGGTATCGTAACGATCTTTGGCGAAATCCCCATATATTTCTGAAACTGTTGTGCCAGTAATTTTCTCTGATCATCGGTTGCTGTCACATAAAAAGCAATGTGCCGATGCTGGGAAAATGCGTATTCATAATAATTGTTCCATAAAATATAGTCCTCATTGGTACTTCCTTCACTGAAATGATCTGCATGAATGACAATACCAATTTTTGCTGGTGCCGCATTTTCCATGATTGCCTGTCCGATTCCTGTGGTCCGGTCTATGATAACCACGTCTTTTTCCGTAAGCCCGAGTTTTTCTACCATATATCCTACGAACTCTTCTTTGGAACAAAGCAGTCGATCCGGGAACTGGTACATCACTATATCATTGTCCGTAATTTCCTCATAAGCAATCGATCCGTCCTCATTAAAGAATCGGCGCTGATACAAATGTGCCTCTCCATTCAATGGAGCATAATATTCCGAATAAATTCTGCAATAGGTGTAGTAATCCTTTCGAATCAGGCACCCATTAGATACCATCTCCACTCTGTGAACCAGATTACTTTTTTCATCTACCATATAAACTGTATAAAAATTATTGCTTCCTTCAAAAATGTATTTGGCAATTTTACCTTCTCTTGAAAATGTATATTTACGTGAGCCAATAGATTTTTCAAGTTTTTCAAGTGTATAGGATACCGGCGCAATCACTGTATCTGTAAAAAACGTATATAGCCAGATGATCTCCTCATCTTCAAATCCTATATTTTTTGTCATATGTTCCACATTATCTCTCGGGAACATGTCTGTAAAAATGAAGCGGGCTTCCTGACCGATTTTTCGAAAAATATTTGCCCGATAGGTCTGGGCATATTCTACACCACTGCTCGCCCATCCAATACCCAAATTAAAATTATAGACCATATCTTCTCCTTTATCTGTATTATGCCCCAGCACTTTCCTAAGGAAGCAACATATGGAGCTTATATTTGTCATCTACGTAAACATCACTGAGCAGGATATTGCGTACAATGTTTCTTTTGATAGATTTCTCCATTTTATGAAATGACTCTAATGCATCCTGCTGATATTCATATATCAGATTTCTCTGGGCTGAAGCCCTTCCACTGACAGCTGTCTGTAACTGTTGCAGATAATCCACCTGCTCGACCCATGCATCATCGATTGCGCTTAGGACTGCAATACGCATAAACTCCTGCATACGATAACTGCTGCCTAGTTTTTCTTCCTGCACATCATACCCTTGTTCCATACAATGCAATAAATATTTTTCAACCATTCGTTTGCTTCCAATGGAAGCATTCTTTTCCAGATGATATGACAAATTGTCCAGAATATACCTGTTGATGGTCTGCAAATCCGGTTTTTTATATTTTCTGAGAAAATCGCATATATTCTCTTTGGCAATTTTCATCAATGTTTCCTTTATAATTCCATCGCCATCCAACAGCGCATCCCTCATATCATAAATCAGATTTCTCTGGTTCTCTAAAACACGATCATACTCCATCGCCTGTTTCCGTGACTGGATCGCAAATTCTTCTCCTATACTCTGGGAACTGTTGATTACTTTCCGTAACTTTCTGTCACGAATCCTTTTCTTTCCCTCAACATATTTTTCAATATAGGATTCTCCTATTCTTTCCACGACCTCATCTTCCAGAGAAACATAAAACTGACTGAAACCAGGATCTCCCTGGCGTCCCGCACGCCCTCTCGCCTGTCTTTCCTGTCGGATATTCGCCATGCGGCCAATGCCGATTACCGCCAGGCCTCCAAGTTTTCTGACATCATCTCCCAGTTTAATATCGGTACCTCTTCCTGCCATGGATGTGGCAACTGTAACTGCACCCATCTGTCCGGCTTCTTTAATGATTTCCGCCTCCCAGTACGCATTGTTCGCATTAAGAACACTGTGGGCTATCTTTTTGGATACTAGTATTTTCGAAACCAGCTCCGTCTCTGCAATACTCGATACCACAACCAGCACCGGCTGCTTTCTTTTATGAATGGCAAGAACTTTGTCAATCGCAGCCGTAAACTGACTTCCGGCATCTCTGAAATACAAATCCGGATAATCCGTTCTTTTTACAGGGCAATTGGGAGGGATTACTATCACATCCTCCTGATATACATCCCGCAATTCTTCTGCTGCATCTGCAATCGTTCCACTCATTCCAGCCATCTTTTCAAACAGCAAAAAAAGATTCTGATAGGTTATGGATGCTACGGAACGATTTTCATTGGACAATTTCAATTTTTCTTTTACTTCCAGCGCCTGATGCATGCCTCCGCGCAACTTCACACCCGGCATCATTCTTCCCGATCCGCCATCCAAAAGTATGATCTCTCCATTGTTTGAAACAACATACTCTTTTTCTTTTTCAAAAAGTGCATGTGCACGCAAAGCAAGGATAACATGACGGTTAATTTCAAAATATTCACTTGCGTAAAAATTATCTATTTCAAAAAAGTGCTCTGCCTGACGAACCCCTTCTTTTGTCAGCCAGACTTTTCTATCTTCTTTCTCGAAATCTACACCTGCTACAAGTGTTGTCACAAAAAAATCACACAATTCATATAGATTTGATTGTACACGAGGGGATCCGGAAATCACGAGTGGTACCTGCGCACTGTCTAAAAGTACAGAATCTGCCTCATCAATGATGACATAATAAAGTTCCCTCATAAACCGCTCTTCTGCTGCTGTAACAAGATTATTGAACAAATAATCAAATCCCAGTACTCCATGTGTCGTGTACACAATATCTGCATCATATATCTGCTTTTTTTCTTTGTTAGTCATTCTTTCGTCCGGCTTATCCGATACACCTGCACAGACGCTCAGCCCCATGAATCTGTATACCTGACCCATCTCATCCGCATCTCTTTTGGCAAGATACTCATTCGTCGTTACAAGAATCGTGCTTTTTCCAGTCAGGGCATTTAAATACAATGGCATTGTTGCGACCAGTGTTTTTCCTTCGCCGGTATTCATCTCCGCCAGATATCCCTGATGCAGCGCTATTGCACCAATTACCTGTACATCGTAAGGACGCTTTTCCAAAATCCGCGCATCCGCCTCACATATTGCTGCATAAGCTTCCGGTAAAATCGCATCCAGCGTCTCTCCCTTTGCAAGGCGCTCCTTAAACTTTAAGGTCAGGCCGGAAAGTTCCTCATCGCTTTGCTTTTTCATCTGCGGTTCAAAACTTCGCACTTTTTTCAATATTCTGTTTAATTTCTTTAACTTACTCTTCTGATTCATCCGCAATTTCCTGTATTACAACCGAGTGAAAATGAAATTCCGACGTCCCCGCATTTACCAGCTGCATACGGTAGCTGTATGTCTTAAGCGGGCACTGAAAATCCTGTTCTTTATCCCTTATTGTCACACTGCCGGCCTCAATTTCATAGCGATCGTAAAAAACCAGTCGCAAAAAGCATCTCTGCTGCTCTGCGCAATCCATATGTACTGATATATGATATCTACTTTCTCCATCAATCATAGGAAGCGCCGGTTCAATCTTATCCATCTGAAAATTTGTTTTCGAAAACCATTGTTTGATAATTGTTCCCGGCGGCATCAGATCATTATGAAACTCCACATCATCTTTTGCATGATAATGAATCGTAGATCCATATAGATATGTATTGGAAGAATATTCATTCCAGTATATCGTCCACTTTTCTCCTGTCATTCTGCATTCTGTCCTTCTTTAAAATCTTCACGCAAAACCTTGTCGAGCTGACTGGTAAACCAGCTGACAATTGCCTCCGTATTATCATTGTGACGACCGTGGATTCCCTTTCCATATATTTCGATTCCGTCCGAATGAATATGGGAAAGTAATGTCTGATATGCCGTCGTATCATAGTCATCTTCTATCATATATGCGACAATAAATTTTGATTCACGCCAGTCTGTCTCATCAAATTTATCCCAGAATTTATGATTCAACCAATTGACATTTTCTTCTTCTGTTCCATTCGCCTGATACATAAGCACATCCAAAGAAGTTGGAAATCCGCCCGGACGATGCCTCTTTTCATTTGCTGCTACATTGCCAATGCTGGTCAACGGCTTTCCAACTATAATCGCATGTGGATGAATTTCGCACCCATAGTACAATGCTCCGAATGTTCCCATGGAAAGACCGGACAAAATCACTTCTTGGGAAGAAAATCCAAGTTCTTTCATATGCTCCCGAATAATCTCGACAATCCGTCCCTCATACTCTTCGTTCCCCATATAAAAGCAGCCACCTTCCAGGCGGGGTTCTGCAATCAAAAGATAAGGATGCTCTCTTTTTTTCATCATGTAGTATCCTTCAAACCCCTCCATCGTTTTATAACCGGAAAAATATACATTCAGAGGTGGTTTCAGATTTCCCGGGTCAAAATAATAAAAAATTTCTTCTCTGTTCGTAACGACCGATCTCTTTCCACCAGGAAGGAAATATCCTCTTCCTCTGCGCGAATAGCGATCATGTAAAGCTATGATCCTCAGATAGCCATATCCTTTTGCCCGGATAGACACGAAAATTGTTCCATCAGCTATTGGATTATCAATTGTGACAATATCGGAAAGGTCTTCTGCTGTAAACTCCCAACGATTCATCACTTCATCAACACTTCCACTGTAAAACTGTACGATTTCCAAATCCGGATCACACTGATACTCCAGCCAGAAATCAATAGCCTGCCCCTGAAAAACAGGAATGTTATTTCTCCAGAAGACAACCTGTTGAAACTCCCTGCCATACATGCCGTCCAGAACAACACTATAATTGCCTTCCCACATCACCTTTCCCTGAAAATTTTGTGCGACTGTCAAATCGCATAGTTTGTATTTTTCCCCATACGGGCCGGGAAAATAATTGCGCACCTCTTTTTTGAGGAACTCTGGGATTTCTGTTTCTGACAATTTTTCTGCCTTTTTCGATTTGCATAATTCTTTTGTCCAGACATTCTGTTCCAATGATGCCATTACAAACACGGTATATGCTTTCGTGAGCTTCCGGAGAAGATCCAGCTCTTCCTTTTCTATATTGCGATCCAGAAAAAGCAAGTCATAAAGTTTTTTATCGTCATCTTCTATTACATTATAAAAAAAATCAACGCCCTCAGGTATCGTATACTCCTGACTCCAATCCCTGTTTCCAAGCTGTAATATCCGAATATTATCCAATGCTTTCTATTACCTCTTTCCACTTTTGCAACAATACTTTTGTGGTATATTTTTTTCCAATTTCGTAGCAACTGATCATCGCTTCATTCCAATGTGCCAATCCATCCAGATAAAAGTCGAGGCTTTCCTTTAAACGGTCCAGCTCCTGTAAAACGATACCATTGGCACCATCCTGTAAATACTGCGTAGGTGTCTGTATAATCTGCGGAATTCCTACAGAAATGGCCATAATCTGCATATATAATTCCGGTGTTTCACGCATATCAACCATAATACGCTGCTCACGCATGCATTTGCTTACAGACAATTCATCCACACACTCTTCAACAAAAAATCGTGCCGGAACCGGCTCTTCATAATCATCCAGATCGTTTTCACAAACCTTTCGCTCTCCCTCCGGAACAGCCCATTCTATCGGAAGATTTTCCTCCCCCATAAGCATTCTCACTTCTGCGAGAAGATGATCTGCAATCCCCAAATCCGCACATCTGGTAAATAAATGTATCTGTGCATTTTTGTTGCATAACATATAGTTTCCCAATTGTCGCACCAAACTTTCAAATACATGGTCTTGTAGCCCATCCACCGGAACAAGTATTTTTTGTACACTCAGCTGCTGACTGATACCAAAATCTACTCTGGTATCAAAAGGAGTGATTTCCGTAATTGGAACACTCTCATCCCCCATAAATGTGCGAATTTTTTCTGAATTATCATAAGAATCCGCAACGATATGATCTGCCTCCAGCATCATTGACCGGATATTCTTCTCTTCTTCCCACGAAAACCGTTCTTCAAAAAATGACAGAATCATCTTTCGGTCTCTTAGAATTTCATGAAGAAGTTGTGTATGCTGCTGATGCATCGCCACGCAAAAAATATCATCTGCACTGGTAAAACGGATATACGCAATCGTTACCTCACGAATAACTTCTGACAGATTTCCGTATCGCAGTTGCCGAAATGCACTATGAATTTCTCTGTCCTCATACCGTAACAAATATTCCGGATTTTTTGGATTTACCTCTACGTGATCATCCGCAAAATAATGCCGGATTTTCCATATTCCATTTTCCATCAAATAATCCTGATAGAGTGGCTCTTCTTCCTCATCATATAATATCGTGGAAGAAACAAACCCACGGTCATCATATATATTTTTTCGAATTATTTTTCCGTCCTCATACATTTGTATACGAATCGGATTACCATCTTCTCCAAAATCAATTTTTGCATATTTCTTTTGATGCAATAACGCTAGAACTGCAAACTGTGTATATATAAATTCAATGTCCTTTGGCCAGTCTATACTATGAAAGGAAAGTACCATCATTTTCTTTCTCTGTACTTCCTGGATTGCATCAAAACAAGACCAGTAAGGCGCATGATACACACTCTGCCGATGTAAAAAATGGCGAAAATTCGGGGCATGTCCAAGAAGCATGATACGATATTGATATGCACCATTCCTATGAAAAAGCTGCACCTGTTTTACCGTATCATCAAATTCCGTATGCATTCGCTTTTCATACCAGTTCTGCTCGTTTTCACTCCATGCATTCTTCTGATACCATGCCGGTATAAAATATAACATCTTTCTCTCTCCTACGAAATAAATGGCTTATAGGATTCATAACTTTTTATTGCAAGGACCTCCCGATCAAGGCTGCACCAGATACCTGTCAACATCATCATTGACGAAGGAAACATAACAAGGGAAGCCTTAAGTTCGCCTTCCAGAAGTAATACCATTGGAATTCCCATACAAATGCTCATCGCAGTCGCACTGAACAGACTAATAAGAAAAATCTGCCGGATCAGATACCATTTTGTTTCTTTTCCTGCCTGAAGATTCACGATACTGTCCCCACTTTTCAGGAACTGTTCTGTCAGATCCGCCGGGCTGATAAAAACAATGGAAAAAACAATGGTCAAAAGATAAATAATAGCAATATATACTCCAACTCCCAAAGGTCTCGTCAACACCATATTCTCGTCAAGCCATAACAAATTTGTATTATCCGGCCAAACAGAATTCAGCACTTTTATTACCATCTGTGGCAACATGAAAAAAGCGGTAGAAAACATCACCGGCATAACGCCAATCGGGTTCAGTTTTATAGCAAGATAATTTTTATCTGCATAGATATTATGTATTGAAATTCTCTGCATTGGAATTCGCTTTTCTGCATTTTCCATAATAATTACAACAACAATTACAAAAAACGAAATCACTAATGGAATCCTGAGATCTTTTTGATCCGCCTGTAATATCGTAGAAAGAATTCCATCCAAAATATTGATATAAATTAAAGTTGTCTGTCCGCCTATTCCATATTTTTTGTTTCTTCCGGAAAGCCACAGTATAATCATCGCACCTGCTATCAACTCTATAATAGCCATACACTTGAAATATACAAGTGGCTGGGATGATTTCACAAAAGTAAGATCCCTAACACGTAAAATTGCCTGAATAACTGCTAATGCCAATGTGATTTCTATGGTGACCCGGTTTATTTTCTTCGGTGATATCTTGGATTTTGCCTCTGTGCTCCTGCATGCCACAATAACCATCACAATCATGGATGCTATCATGTATGGTGAAATTCCCAATGCAAACACCGATGACTGATTTCGATCTCCTGTCACCGTCTGTAACAAAAGTGCCTGTGCATCCCATGTACGATTCCGGTACGCTGATGTATCAATTCCATATATAGGAAGATATCTACCTAAAATATACACCAGAACAATTCCGAGTGTATATATAAATTTTTGAAAAAGAATTCGTTTCTTTTTTTCTTTTGCTGCCAATCTGTGCTCCCAAAATATGATTTATACAACGCATGAGTGACCACCCCGTCGGAGGCAGCCACTCATGCATAAACTTACATCTTAATATAATTATTTCTCTGTATCATCATTTCGATTATCTACAGTTTCTTTTTCGGTAAAGATACCCTTTTTATTTTCATAAGCCGTCTTTCCGGTAATACCAGCAATCACTGCCAAAATCCACCACCAGAAGTTATGTTTCTCCGGCTGTTTTTCTTCGTTTGCTGCAAGAGGTGTCTGCTCATCTTCGATCACTGTATTTGTATCGTTTTGATTTTCCTCATCATTTACGCCTAATGGCACCTGCTCATCCTCAACGTTCTGAACAGCATCTGTATTGTTATTATCCACCGGATTCGGTGTCACAGCTGGTGTGGCAGCTGGTGTAACATTTGCTGCTGTAGGAACTGCCGCATTCGGTATCACGGTTACTCCCGGATTATTGTTTGTATTTGCCGGTGCATTCGGTGCTGTATTCGCAGCTGAATTTGGATTATTCGTATTCGGCTGAGTTGCAGCATTTGCGTTTGAAGTACTTGTGCTATTGCTTGCAGATACACTTGCAGATCTGCTTTCACTTCTACTTTCACTTCTGCTTGTGGATGTACTCTCACTACTCTGTTCGCTGTCGCTTGCACTTATGGAAGTACTCTCACTTATGGAAATACTCTCACTTATAGATGCACTTATACTTGCAGACTCACTTGCAGAAATACTACTGCTGGTACTTGCACCAGTATCGTCTGATGTATCTGAACCAGTTGGCTGCGCCGGTGCAGTGCTTGTATTCTCGCTGGTACTTGTAGAAGCACTGATACTTTCGCTCACACTTGTACTTTCACTTGCACTTGCCGATGTGCTTGTACTAATAGAAGTACTCTCACTCGCTGACTCGCTATCACTTGCTGCTCCACTCGCAGAGGTACTATCATTTGATTCAGACTCACTCGGGATAACTGATTCATTATCGGAATCAGAATCGCTGCCACTTTCTGATGTACTTTCAGAATCGGAATTTCCATCGCTTTCTGATGTACTTTCAGAATCGGAATTTCCGTCGCTTTCTGATGTACTTTCAGAAGACTGGCTTGCTGAAATACTAGTGCTCTCGCTTGTTGATGCGCTGATACTCTCGCTTGTTGAGATACTTGCACTCTCGGAGATACTGGTTGATGCACTTTCGCTGGCTGAAGTGCTCTCGCTTGCTGATGTACTTGCACTCTCGGAAACGCTGGTTGGTTCATTCTCACTTACAGAAGTACTCTCACTTACTGATGCGCTCTCACTTTCGGAAGTACTGGTTGACTCACTCTCGCTTACTGATGCGCTCTCACTTTCGGAGATACTGGTCGACTCGCTCTCGCTTACTGATACACTTTCACTAAGTGAGCGGCTTGTGCTCTCAGACTCTGACTTCTCACTTGCTGACTCGCTTTCACTGAGTGATCTGCTTGTGCTCTCAGACTCTGACTTCTCACTCGCTGA
>OLSQ01000896.1_pt1 | contig 26808 bp, 21 predicted proteins | sample 1672561 | NCBI WGS metagenome assembly OLSQ01 (sample SAMEA3136699, study PRJEB25190) | human gut metagenome | biome: human gut; feature: human-associated habitat; material: faeces | place: Austria | collected 2013
GCTTCTTGTACTACTTTATCTGTCTTATGTAAATCTTTTCAAAGAACTCTTTCTTCATTCGCTTTTCTCGAACTCTTCTCAATCTCTTTTTGCTTGAGGTTTCGTTCGTTCTCGAAAGCGGATGCAAAGGTATGACTTTTTTCCGTATCTCCAAAACTTTTGCTAAGAAAAATCAGCATTTTTGCTGTATTTTTATCGCAAATTGATTCATATCAACGATTCCCTGTTTGCGTAAACAACGACACCTTATTATATATTTAGGGCCCCATATCAGAGCACATACTGCAACCCTATGCTACAATCGAAAGTGTCAGACAACACCTTGTCGTGATATTTATAATGCGTGTCGCGCCAATAATTGGACACTTTCATGTCGAGATTGATGCGCTTAGACAATGCCAGACAGAAGCGGGCATTGAGCACGAGCAGCGAAGAGTTACCCTTATCGCCCTGGGCATTGAGATAAATTGGGTTGGTATTTGCCACATCCTTGTTCTCATAACCCTTCCATGTGAATATACGATAGTAGTCAGCACCAAACGACATGCTGCCAACTTTGCCGAATTCCATCAAGCAACTTGCCTTAATGCTGTATCCGCTACCCATATTGTAGTCGCGGTCGATTACATGATAGTAGTCGCTAAGGCTTCCGCCAAGCAGTATGCCGTCAACGAAGATACGCTGCTCGAGCTTAGTAAGATTGCCCACCTTGGGGAAACGGCAGATAAAGCCCGGACCTATAGAAGCTGCCTCCGAGATGCGATAAGGCACAATGTCCGAACCGTTCTTCACGGGTTCGGAGTCGTAATAGTTAAAGTGCTGGAACAATCCGAACACCATATCAGCACCATTCGAGATGGTTACGGGCATGCTCCACAATCGTCCCAGAAGATGAACACCCGTGATGAGCGGTTGGTTTCCACTAAGTCCAAACTGCAAGTCGGCTGTAAAATAGTCGTAAGGCTTAGTTTGTTCACGGTCGAACGGGTCGCCATAGTTAAGGTTGAAATGCACATACGGATTGCCCTCACCACGAAACAGCGCACCATTATCTGCAAGATAGCGATAGCCAACCGACGCAGCAAAGTGAACCGGAATGCTCTCATAGTCGTGATACTTGTAATAGCTGCTGCGCACACGCCAAGCATCGCCATACAGAATACGATTAAGTCCCTTGATAGGACAAATCAAAGTGCCGATAAACTCACGCATGAAGCGAGGAAAACCACGCAAGCGGTCGTCGTAGACAAGATTGCTAATACGATTGGTCACCTCACCTATGCACACTCCACCGAACGTAGTAGCCATGAGGTCGTTGATGGCAGGCGGCTCAATCTCGCACGTCGTCTCCCACATCAGGCTTCCACAGAACGAGTAAGGCACTGATTCCCAGAACGACATGCCATGCGAACGGGCAGCATTGAAATAGAGTCCGCCATGATAAGGATGAGCAAAAAGATTGGTCGAGAACTGGTCGTTGTCCCAGACGAATCCCGTCTTGATATTGTTCTTGATACTGCTCCATGAAATCTTGGCAAACTCCTCGTTCATGACATATCGGTCGAAGAACTGCACACCGACATTGATGCCGAATGCTTCGAGTGCAGCACGCCACGGATGTTTCTTCTGTCGCATCGGATCATCGAAAGCAAATGCTGTAGTATCAGCCCCATAGCCCTTCAGACCATACTCATCGTCAGCAGCAGTATAGAAATGCCTGTTGCGCGAGAGTCGCCATGCCAGACCAGCCTCGAATATGGCACGTTGCCTGTAGCGTCGTGCGTGGTTGTAGTATCGTGTGTCGCCATAGCCCACAGTAGCAAACAGGCTCGTGTAATTGCCCAGTATCAGGTCAGCATTAAGACGAGCCTGAAGCGAGAACAGACGTTCGGGCTTGCTGTTGGAATTCTCCTCAAACGACTCGATATGATAATATCCGAGGTCGCCACTGAGCGAAAAACGCGGAGTGATGTTGAAGTATTGGCCTATACGATAGAACAAAGCGCCCGAGAAATGCTTGTCGAGTCCGAAGTAATGGGTGCCTACACCTATTATATTATAGGTGCTTCGGTTGCGGAAACGTATAGCCAAGTTGGTCTTGGTAGCCGTTCCGCCGTAAGTCATGATGTCGATACGGGTATTAGGATTGACATTGACGAGTCCAATCTTATGAGCGAGCGTGTCGCGACTGTAGTTGATAAATCCAATCTGCACGCCTCGCGGATGTGCGACACACACGTTAAGCAGTCCTATCTGCGAACCGTTGAGCGTATCGGCATAGTTATAAAATCCGGTCTGAGCGCCTCGCATATACGACGAACAGATATTGGTGCCACCTATCTGCATGCCACGCTTCATGCCCAGCGAGATATTGGACAGGGCACTCAACTGTATGCCGCGAAATCCCTCGCCAGCCACATTATTAAACATAGCCACCTGAACTCCATTGCCACTTTGCAACAGATTGGACACGCCAGAAATCTGCACGCCACGCATGTCGCTGCCTACTGCATTGACAACGCCAGCAATGTTGACACCACGCAACTGTCTGCGCACCGTAGCCGAGAAACTTCCTATCTGCACACCGCGCAAAGTGTCAACGTCGCCAAACAACGCCACATTGCCACTGCTGTATAATGTAGAGTCGGCACCATGATGATTGATGCCGACTCCGATGTTGTGAGTTTTGCGGAAATCGTCCTGCGCCTGCCCCATAAGAGCCGAAAACGAGAAGAGAGCCGCCAATATGAGTTTTGTATTCATTTTCTACCGAAACACTTGTCTACTATAAGTGCCAGCGCACCATCGCCGGTCACGTTGCACGCCGTGCCGAAGCTGTCCATAGCAATGTAAAGCGCTATCATCAGCGCGAGCGACTGCTGGTCGAAACCGAGCATTGACGAGAGGATGCCGAGGGCAGCCATGATGGCTCCACCGGGCACACCCGGCGCTGCAACCATCGTCACACCGAGCATCAATATGAATCCCGCCATCATCTGGAAGTCGTAAGCTATGCCCTGCATCATCATGAGTGCAAGCGAGCAAGCCACAATCTTCATCGTACTGCCCGACAGATGGATAGTGGCACACAGCGGAATCACAAATCCGGCTATGTCCTTGTCCACACCGTTGATAATGGTCTGGCGCAGCGTGACGGGAATAGTAGCAGCCGACGACTGCGTGCCGAGCGCCGTGAAATAAGCCGGCATCATATTGGCAAGCAGTCTGAAAGGATTCTTGTGTACGAAGAACGACGCCACCACATACTGGAATATGAGCAGGAATATGTGCATGACGAATATCACGCCGATAATCTTTACAAATACGCTGAGCACCTTGAACACCTCGCCCGAATGGGTCATGTTGAAGAATATGCCGAAGATGTAGATTGGCAGCAACGGCAGCACCACCACCTGTATGGTCTTGGTGATGATATCGCGGAACTCGCCGAACACGTTCTTCAGTGCCTTGCCGTCCAGATGGGCAATGCCCAATCCGAGCGTGAACGCCATTACCAACGAAGTCATGACATTGAGCGGTGCCGGAATGGCAACGGTGAAATAGGGCTTGATGCCCTCAGCCTGACTGATCTGGGCTATCTTCAGATTGTCGGAGATGAGCGACGGGAAGAAGGTCTGCCCCACTCCATACGAGAGGAAGCCGGAGAATATCGTTGCTCCATAAGCCAACAGCGCCGTGACAAGCAACAGCTTGCCCGCACCCTTGCCTATATCGGCAATGGCAGGGGTGACGAGTCCGACGATGATGAGTGGAATCAAGAATCCGAGGAACTCACTGAACAGCGCGTTGAACGTAACGAACACGCGCACTGGCATGTCGGGTGAGACGATGCCAAGACAGATGCCAAGGATGATGGCAACGATGATTTTAGGCAGTAGGCCGAACTTTAATTTCTTCATAGCACACAATTATCTGCACAAGGCTGAATGAGCTACAAATTTAACGAAAAGAACTGAAAGTCACAAATTCGCATACAAAGATAAGCTACATTTGTTTCTATACATCCATATTTATCAATTATTTTGCCTAATTTTGCAGTCAACAACCCACCCCACTTTATTATATATAGACAATAAGACATGAACTTGCCATCTGACTTCATCTCATACACCCGTCAACTCATGGGCGACGAACTGTACAGCCGCCTTGAGGAGGGACTTGATTCACAAGAGTCGCCCGTAAGCATACGCCTCAATCCGTTCAAGGCGCAGTCGCTTGACGTGACCGAAGGACTATACGACTGCACCGTACCATGGTGCAGCGCCACCGGACGTTATCTGCGCGAACGCCCCAACTTCACCTTCGACCCTCTGCTGCATGCCGGATTGTACTATGTGCAGGAAGCCGCTTCGATGATAGTAGACCACATTGTGCGCACATTCATCAACCAACCCGTGCGCATGCTCGACCTCTGTGCAGCACCGGGAGGCAAGTCGACAGCCCTGCGTGCAGCCCTTCCCGAAGGATCGGTGCTCTTCTCGAACGAACCTATGCGCACCCGTGCACAGATACTGAGCGAAAACCTGCAGAAGTTCGGACACGAAGACGTCATCGTAACCAACAACTATCCGCGCGACTATCGCAAGGCGGGCATCATGTTCGACGCAATACTTGCCGACGTGCCGTGCTCGGGCGAGGGAATGTTTCGCAAGGACGACGGTGCAAGAGCGGAATGGAGCCAGCAGAATGTGGACAACTGCTGGCAGCTGCAACGCGAAATTGTGAGCGATATATGGAAATGTCTGCAACCCGGCGGACTGCTCATCTACTCTACATGCACGTTCAATGCGCACGAAGACGAGGAGAACGTAGAGTGGATAGCAAGCGAACTGGGTGCCGACATAATAGAGTTGCCCGTCGAAGAGTCGTGGAACATAACGCCTGCAGTAGTAGGCAATGCTCCGGTATGCCGCTTCCTGCCAGGCATAAGCCGTAGCGAAGGCCTGTTTGTGGCAGTTCTGCGCAAACACGGCGAGAGCGAAACAACCGCATTGAACGCCTCTGCCACCAACTCCAAACCAAAGAAAGACCGCAAGAACCAGCGCAAGCAGACTGCACAAGGCGGCAAGCAGCAGTCGACAGACACGATGCAGGCACTGCGCACACCCGACAACTTCACAGACCGACGCAACGGCGATGCAATAATAGCTATACCCAAACGATGGGCTGACACTTACGACACGGCAGCCTCAACGCTTAAGATTATGCACGCTGGCGTGACACTTGGCACCGAGAAGGGACGCGACCTCATACCCGACCAATCGCTCGCCATGTCGCGACAACTCAACATCGACGCCTATCCACACGTGGAACTCGGCTATGCCGAAGCCATCAACTTCCTGCGCAAGGAAGCCGTAACGCTGCCCGAAGGAACGCCGCGCGGATTTGTCGTAGTGACATACCTGGGCTATCCGCTCGGTATGGAAAAGAACATAGGCAACCGCGCCAACAACCTATACCCTACCGAATGGCGCATCAAGAGCAGCCACGTGCCCGAATCGGAATGCCACGTGATTGCCAAAATATAACATTTAACACTTAACACTTAACAATAAAAACAAGCAATGCAACAATACTTAAAGCTTCTTGACCGCATCCTTACCGAGGGTGCTACCAAGACCGACCGCACCGGAACCGGCACCATGAGCGTGTTCGGCAACCAAATGCGATTTGACATGGCCGACGGATTTCCGTTGCTGACAACCAAAAAACTGCACCTTAAGTCGATAATCTACGAATTGTTGTGGTTCTTGCGTGGCGACACAAACGTACACTATCTGCAGGAGCACGGTGTGCGTATATGGAACGAATGGGCTGACGAGAACGGCGAACTCGGTCCGGTGTACGGTCATCAGTGGCGTTCGTGGCCCGACTACAACGGTGGCACTATCGACCAGATACAGAACGTTGTGGATATGATAAAGAACCATCCCGACTCGCGCCGTATGATGGTGACAGCATGGAACCCTGCCGAGGTGGAACAGATGGCGCTGCCTCCATGTCACTGTCTCTTCCAGTTCTACGTTGCCGACGGCCGACTCTCGCTGCAACTCTATCAGCGCTCTGCCGACACCTTCCTTGGCGTGCCGTTCAACATCGCTTCGTACGCTCTGCTTTTGCAGATGATGGCTCAGGTGACCGGATTGCAGCCGGGCGAATTCATACATACCACTGGCGATACACACCTCTATCTCAACCATCTCGACCAGGCACGTCTGCAACTGACACGCACTCCGCGCCCATTGCCGACAATGAAGATCAACCCCGACGTAAAGAACCTCTTCGATTTCCACTACGAAGACTTCCAGCTCGAAGGTTACGACCCATGGCCGCATATCGCTGCAACAGTTAGCGTTTAGCTCTCGTGCTTGGCACGAGAGAATTTTGAATTTTGAGTTTTGAATTTTGAATTGTCGGCTACGCCGATTAGGATTTTTTGAATTTTGAGTTTTGAATTTTGAATGTTGAATTGTCGGCTACGCCGATTAGGAATTATTCAATTTTGAATTCAAAACTCAAAATTGCCATCGGCTACAATTCAAAACTCAAAACTCAAAATTCAAAATTGCCAAAGGCAACAATTCAAAATTCAAAACTCAAAATTCAAAACTCAAAATGATAACAATAATCGCTGCCGTTGCCGCCAACCGCGCCATCGGTCTTAACAACAAATTGCTGTACTGGTTGCCCAACGACCTCAAGCGCTTCAAGGCACTTACCACGGGCCACACAATAATCATGGGACGCCGCACATTTGAGTCGTTGCCCAAGGGAGCATTGCCCAATCGTCGCAATGTAGTATTGAGCCGCACAGAAACCGAGTTTCCGGGCTGCGACACCTATCGCTCACTCGACGAAGCATTGGCACACTGCTCTAAAGATGAGGATATATATATAATAGGTGGAGCGAGCGTCTATGAGCAGGCACTCAGCATTGCCGACCGCCTCTGTCTGACCGAGGTACACGACACACCAGCCGAAGCCGACGCCTTCTTCCCCGAATACAACGGATGGAAAGAAGCTATGCGCGAGGAGCATACCACCGACGAGAAGCATCATCAAAACTATGCTTTCGTTGACTACGTAAAGAAATAATAAACGGATAAAAAAGCACTTGAAAACGGATAAAAACACGCCTGAAAACAGCTGAAAATACATTCCGTTTTCAAATGTAGTCCTTTTGCATTGCAAATGTATTCGTTTTGCCTTGCAAAAGGACTACTTTTGTATAGTAAAAGGACTCCTTTTGAAAGCCAAAAGGACTACATTTTTTAGGGGTTTGATTATTAGTGTTTGATCGTCAATTGTTGTTCATCCAACAATTCGAGTGACAATGATGTAAAATTCAAGTTTTGTGAGTAAATTGACAATGTAAATTGTAGAAGGAGGGTGTATCAAAAGTCAATTATTCGGGCTGAAAGCCCAATAAGCTCATAACCCATGGCAGCACCCTGGGTGTACAGGGCGCATTGGTATTTACGATACTTTTTTCCCAAGGTGTTGCCCTGGGCTATGAGCTTCTGCCCCCTTCGGGGCGCGCTGCCTTGACTTTTGAGTATCTATTACTCCTCTACTACTTCTTCCTGCTCGTCATCAAAATCTTCCTCAACGGGCAATTCGCTTATAGGAATCTGACGATTGATGGCGGCATTGAACGAAATCACCGTCTCCGAACGCGACAGACCGAGGGGCTGCAACTTGTCGTGGATAATGTTGAGCAGATGATGGTTGTTGCGGGCATATATCTTTATGAACATGTCGAAACCACCCGTCGTGTAGTGACATTCTACCACTTCAGGAATCTTCTTCAGTTCCTCAACTACGTCATCAAACTTAGCCGGGTTCTGCAAGTACAAACCTATGTAGGCGCACGTTTCATATCCAACCTTCTCCGGATCAACAATGAACTGCGAACCTTTCAATATTCCGAGATTAGTAAGTTTCTGAATGCGCTGATGAATAGCGGCGCCACTGACATTGCAAGAACGTGCCACCTCCAAAAACGGGATGCGGGCGTCTCCGGCAATGAGTCGGAGTATTTTCTTGTCAAGTAAATCTAAATTGTGATGTGCCATTTATAAAATGTTGTTTTAATACGTCGCAAAGGTAGTATAAAATTACGATATACACAATTATTAGCCCAAAAACTAACAATTTATAACCTGACAATAAGAATAAAAGATTTATTTGCGCTGCTCAGCCGAATAATTGATGCGTTCTACATGTGCCCTGCGCAGTGCTTGCTTCACATCGGTTATCATTCCCATTGGTGTCTGTTGGTCGGCCTTGACGGATACTGTCTGGCGCGCACGGTCTTCGTCCGACATACGACGGCGCTCTGCCGACATGAATCCGGCAATGTCCGAGGGTGTGGCAATGCGGTCGTTTATCTGCATCTGAAATCCGTTATTGCCGCCCTCTGACGCTGCTTGGCTCCGTGCCGATGCAGGCTTGCCCAGCCCAGGCGCTGCCGTCGGACGTCCGATGTATATATACGACACAGCCGTCTTCTTCGTCAGGCGTGTCAGTTCGGTGCCTTGAGGCACACGGAAGCTTACCTTCAGCGTAACGGTACGCATGTGCGTCACCACCATAAAGAAGAAAAGCACGGTGAATATCAAGTCGGGCAGAGACGCAGTGTTCAACTGCGGCATCTGTCTGCTATTACGATTGCCGAATATCATTGCCTGCCTCCTTTCTGAGTCTTGGCTTCTACGTTTGTCTGTGCTGTATTGCCGGCAGTCATATCCGATGTCTTGTATGTCTCCAATATGTGCTGCGGACAGGCCTTGCGCACCTTCTGACGCTCGTCATCTGACAACTGGGCATAGCCACGGTGGTACTTTTTGCGGGCAATGCGGTCGCGCACGTCGGCATAAGCTCCCACTATAGCATTCTCAAGAGCAAAGTAAGTGTTGTAGTCGGCAGCCGGATCGGTGTCGATGCTTATAACGTGATGCTCGCCACGCTTGCCCACAAACTCGGCTACACGGCTGCGCACCTGACTCATATTGATAGGCTGGGCATCGAGCGTGAGCTTTCCGTTGGCATCAATAGCAAACGCCATGGTGTTCGCACGTTCCACCTCCACCACCTCAGCATTCTGTTCCTGCTCGTTGTCGAGCGGCGGAAGCTGGCGCACGAGTCCACGGTCCACATCCATCGACGTTGTGACGAGGAAGAATGTGAGCAACATGAACGATATGTCGGCAGTGGCGGTGGTGTTGAGTACCGGCACTCTGTGTTGTCTGCGTTTTATTAACATGGTCAGTGAGATTTACGTATGTATCGTGTGGCACCATACACCACAGCCGCAATGGCGGCTACAATCATCAACAGCGATGTGCCGACAAACATGCCCGAAGCACGCAACCAGAAGTTGTCGGTGTAGGCAGCGCCATTGACTTTAAGTGCATCGGTTGACGACAAGGCGAACGTCAGCACCAGCAAGAGCAGCGTGCCCAACGCCACACACACCGAAATGCGGCGTGCCGGAATGTTGTTTACGACACGGTTTTCGTCGCTGTTAAGGCGCATACCTCTAATCATGGTACACACCATGAGCAGCAGCGTGCCGCCCGTGAGCAACAGCATGAACGTCACTACAGCACCCGTAAGCAGCGGTGCGTTGTAGTCGAAGTTGTATTCGTAGGGCATGTCATAGCCTATAAGCCTGAACAGCAAGCCCAACACCACTATCAAGCCTATGAGCACATAGAATACAAAGCCCGAAAGGCGCTCGGTGGCACAGTGTCTTAAATCTATCTTCTTCATAATGCGAGTGCTTGTCAACCCTTATACTTCAGTATCGCGTCGAGCAGCGTTATGGCACTCTCCTCCATCTGCGCTGTCAGATGGTCGATTTTCGACAGCACATAGTTATAGAACAGCTGCAATATCAAGGCTACGATTATACCGAAGATTGTAGTGATGAGTGCCACCTTCATACCGGCAGCCACAATTGTCGGGTTGATGTCGCCCGCCAGCTGTATCTGTTCGAATGCCATAACCATACCGATAACCGTTCCCAAGAAGCCGAGCGACGGTGCCATGGCTATAAACAGAGTTATCCACGAACATCCCTTTTCAAGATTGGCTGCCTGAACGGTGCCGTATGCAGCCACCGAACGCTCAATGTCCTCTATCGGCGAATTGATGCGAAGCAGTCCCTGATAGCATATTGACGCAACGGGGCCGCGTGTATTGCGACACTGGGTTTTGGCTCCTTCTATGTCGCCAGCCTCTATCTTGGCGTCAATGTCGCGCATGAAGCGTTTGGCGTTAATCTCCGACAGGCTCAGATAGAGTATGCGCTCTATGCAGAAAGCCAGTCCCAGCACAAGCGCCAGGGCTACAAGCGACATGAACGAAGCGTCGCCCTCAATGAATTTCTCCTTCAACACCTGGTGAAAGCCTGCGCTCTCGCCGTCGGCAAGTTCTTCTATCGGGGCTGCACAAGCCACAGCACCCTGAAAGAACCACATCAATACTGTTATGACCACAGCCGACATAGCGGCGTGTCTTGCTGAAAATTTTCTCATACAATGCAAAATTACCTATTTATTTTCGTATATACGGGCGTTTGTACGTGTTTTTATCACTCTTCGCCCTCTATATCCTTCAATATTGCAACGGCTTCGACTACGGTTGGAACTCCCGTCACCACCATCGAGCGCTTGCCCTTCACCTCCTTAAGATTGCAGCGACGGGTGTGCGATGCTATGTAGGCAAGCATCTTGCCGAACGCCTGACTCTTGTAATAAGCAGACTCGACGTTGCTCACAAACTGCATCTGCATGCGGCCCTGCTTAAGTATTATCTTCTCACAACCAAGACGTTTGCCATATCTACGCAGCGCAACCACCTGCAGCAACTCCTCGCCTTGCGGCGGAACAGGACCGAAACGGTCGATCAGTCGCTGGCGGTAAGCCTCCAACTGTGCGTCGTCGGCTATGTTGTCGAGTTCGCGATACAGCAGCATACGCTCCGAACTGCCCGGCACGTATGGCTCGGGGAAGTACATCTCGAGGTCGCTCTCTATGGCACAATCCTCCACAAATTCGTCGCCCGAAATCTGCCTTCCCTGTGCAATCTCGGCTGCATACATGTCCTGGAACTCATCGTTCTTAAGCTCGGTAACAGCCTGGTTCAATATCTTCTGATAGGTTTCGTATCCCAGGTCTTCCATGAATCCGCTCTGTTCGGCACCCAGCAGGTTGCCAGCACCACGTATGTCAAGATCCTGCATGGCAAGATTGAATCCGCTGCCCAGTTCGGAGAAGTTCTCAAGAGCCTCCAGTCGGCGGCGTGCTTCGGGTGTGAGCACCGACTTGGGCGGTGCCAGCAGATAGCAGAAAGCCTTGCGGTTGGAGCGTCCCACACGTCCGCGCATCTGATGTAGGTCGCTCAGTCCGAAGCGGTGGGCGTCGTTTATGATTATGGTGTTGGCATTGCTTATGTCGATGCCGTTCTCCACAATCGAGGTGGAGAGCAACACGTCGTAGTCGTAATTCATAAATCCTATGAGTATCTTCTCCAACTCCTCGGGATTCATCTGACCGTGACCGATGGCCACACGTGCGTCGGGCACATACTTGTGTATGAGCGATGCTATCTCGGGCAGAGTCGATATGCGGTCGTTGACGAAGTATACCTGTCCGTTGCGCGACATCTCGAAGTTGATGGCATCGGCTATTATCTCATGACCATATACGCCCAATTCGGTCTGCACCGGATAACGGTTGGGTGGCGGAGTGCGTATGATACTCATGTCGCGGGCACCCATCAGCGAGAATTGCAGGGTGCGTGGTATAGGTGTAGCCGACATGGTGAGCGTGTCGACATTGGTCTTCAGCTTGCGCAGGCGCTCCTTGGTAGACACTCCGAACTTCTGTTCCTCGTCGATGATGAGCAGTCCGAGGTCGTGCCATTCCACGGTTTTGCCTATGAGCTTGTGGGTTCCGATGAGTATGTCAATCTTGCCTTCCTTCAAATCGGCGAGCACCTGACGCGTCTGCTTGGCAGTTCGGGCACGCGACAGATAGTCTACACGCACGGGCATGTCCTTCAGTCGGTCGCAGAATGTGTTGTAATGCTGGAATGCCAGCACCGTAGTAGGCACCAGCACAGCTACCTGCTTGCCGTCGGTAGCGGCCTTGAAGGCGGCACGTATAGCCACCTCGGTCTTTCCGAAGCCCACGTCGCCGCATACCAGACGATCCATCGGGCGTGCACGTTCCATGTCTGCCTTTACGTCCTGTGTAGCTTTCGACTGGTCGGGCGTGTCCTCGTAGAGGAACGAAGCCTCCAGTTCGTGCTGCAAGTAGGAGTCGGCAGAGAAAGCGAATCCCTTCTCGCGGCGACGCTTTGAGTACAGCTTTATCAGGTCGCGGGCTATGTCCTTGATGCGCTTCTTGGTGCGTTCCTTCAGTCGGTCCCACGCTCCTGTGCCCAATGTGCTCAGTCGTGGCGGCTCACCAGTGTCCTGACGGCGATACTTCGATATCTTATAGAGCGAGTGTATAGATACGTCGACTATGTCGCCGCGCTGGAAGTATATGCGAATGGCTTCCTGATAGGTGTCGCCGACGGGCACACGTACCAGTCCGCCAAACTTGCCTATACCGTAATCGACATGCACAATGAAGTCGCCCGGCTCCATTTCCTGCAACTCCTTCATCGTAAGCGCCATCTTGCCCGTACGCGCAGCGTCACTCTTGAGGTTGTACTTGTGGAATCGGTCGAATATCTGATGGTCGGTGAAGAAGCACAGGCGCAGGTCGTTATCGGCAAATCCCTCGTGCAGGGTGTGGTCGACGGGTGTGAAATCGAGTCGGTCGGCTACACTCAACGCTTCCGAATTGGCCGACCCACTGGCATGCGTGTTGCGCAAAGCCTTCATCTCATCGCTGTCGAATATATCACGCAGACGACGTGTCTGTTTCTCCGAGTCGGCGAGTATATACAGCTTGTAGCCCTGAAGCAGATAGTCTTCGAGCGACTGTGCAAGCAGTTGGAAATTCTTGTGGAACAGCGGTTGGGGCGAAACGTTGAACGTTATGGTGGTCTGCGGAGTGCCCGTAGGCTGTGCGCCGAACTCCACCGTGCGGAAACGGCATATCTCCTCGCGGAAAACGGTGGGCGAAACGAGGTTGTTCTCCTTACGCATGTCGCGTATTATCTGCTGCTGTTCCACCTCTGTGGCACCCTCAAGGCGTTCGGTAAGGGCTTGACTGGAAAATCCGTCGTTGTATATCTGCTCTATCGACGAGCACAGATACAGCCGGTCTTTCATTACGAGCATGGTGTCGTCGGGCAACATTGTGGTGAAAGGCTGCTTCTGTTCGGCTGTACGGGCCAGCTCGGGCACGATGCTGACGCTTTGCTTTGAGACCTTCGACAACTGGTCGGCCACTTCAAACGTACGTATAGTGTCCACCTCATCGCCAAAGAAGTCGATACGGAATGGCAATTCCGACGAATAACTATATACGTCGACAATACTGCCACGCATGGCAAACTGACCCGGCTCGTAGACATAGTCCACCTCCGAGAAGCCGAATTCGCGCAACTTACGACCCAAGTCGGCAAGGTTGACAATGTCGCCTACGGCTATGTTAATGGTGCGTTCGTCGAGCCGACGCTTTGAAACGACAAGTTCGCTGAGTGCCTCGGGACACGTCACTACATACAGAAAGGGGGCCGTCTCGCTATTGTCGGCACGCTTCTTGGCATTGCCACTCACGGCAGCAAGCCTGCTGAGCGTCTCAGTACGCAATATCTCGTTGGCAGCATCGCGCTGTGCGTACTTCACGGCACGCCGATAGGACGACGGAAAGAACAGCACGTTGTCGGTACCAAGTATCTGTGTAAGGTCGTGATAGAAGTATCCAGCCTCGTCGTTGTCCTGAAGGATAAAGACAGAAGTAAGCGTACTCTTCTCGCCTGATTTTTCACTTTTCCCTTTTACCTTTTCACTTTTCTCTTTTCTCTTTTCACTCTCCCTTCCTACGGCGGCAAAAAACACAGAAGCCGATGAGGCAAGCAATCCCTTGAGATATACATGCCTCACCGACTCATCGGCTATAATATTCAAAAAAGCCCCACACTGTGGCAGGGCTGAATATATGCTACTTATTTCTCTAATTTCCATAATTAGTGCTTGGCTACGGGATATTTTCTGAACCATCCGTCCCATCTGAGGCGCATGACTCCGAAGAATGCCTCACCGAAGATACCTCCGTTCATCTTGCTCACACCCTCACGACGATTCACAAAGATTACGGGCACTTCCTTAATCTTATATCCCATCTTGTAGGCGGTGTACTTCATCTCTATCTGGAAGGCATAGCCCTTGAAGCGCACCTGATCCAATGGTATCGACTCGAGCACACAACGACGGTAGCACTTGAATCCGGCTGTAGTGTCATGGACGTTGAATCCGGTGACAAAGCGCACGTACTTGGATGCGAAGTAGCTCATAAGCACACGGCCGATAGGCCAGTTCACCACGTTGACACCACTTACATAACGTGAACCGATAGCCACATCGTAGCCATCGTCATGACATGCAGCATAGAGACGGGGAAGGTCGTTGGGGTCGTGCGAGAAGTCGGCATCCATCTCGAATATATAGTCGTAGTTGTGCTCAAGCGCCCACTTGAATCCGGCGATGTATGCCGTACCAAGTCCCAGCTTGCCCGAACGTTCCTTGATGAAGAGCCGGTCGGCAAACTCGGTGTCTATGAGTCGGTGTACAATGGCAGCCGTGCCGTCGGGACTTCCGTCGTCAATGACAAGGATGTGGAAACACTTGTCGAGTGCGAACACCGCACGTATGATATTCTCTATGTTCTCCTTCTCATTATATGTGGGAATGATAACTATGCTGTCGCTATTATTCATATATGTGTCGTTGAGTAATAATATATAAATAGGTGTATACTATTGTCGTGATGCAAAAATACAAAGATTATTCTAAAGCAATATACTTTTAGGAATAAAAAACCCTAAAATAAGGACTTACGTGCCTCATTACAGTTCCAATGTGCGCATCTCAGCATTCTGCATGGGGGCGATATCCTTCATAGGCCGATTGTAATACACGCTCTGTATAGCCTTGTTTATTATGCCGTGACCTACTGCCAGCACGGTCTTTCCAGCGTATTTAGTGCGTATGAAGTCAAGGAACCGTCTGCCTCGAAGCTTCATCGCCTCAAGCGTCTCAATGTCGTCGGGCCACACGGCATCCTTAAGATCGGGGATATAACGGCCCGTAAATCCACCCCAGTCGCGCTCGCGCAGCAACGGTGTCTGCTCAATCTGCGGCTCGGCTCCATCAAAATGGGGCTGCGCTATGATTCTACATGTGTCGTAGGCACGCTTAAGGTCGCTCGACACAAAGGCGTCGATAGGTGTCGATGCCATCTGTCGGGCTACTGCCTCAGCCTGCTCTATACCATGCAGGGTCAGACAACCCGGTGTCTGACCCTGCATTATTCTGTTTACATTGTCCACGGTCTCGCCGTGACGGACAAGCAATAGTCGTGTCATTTGTTGTTTATTTGTTGTGCTCGGTGAGCCAGCGCTCAGCCTCAAGAGCAGCCTTGCAGCCCGAACCGGCAGCCACAATGGCCTGACGATAGGTCGGGTCAGCGCAGTCGCCTGCTGCAAACACTCCGTCAACATTGGTGCGCGGTGAACTACCGATGGTCTTGATGTATCCTGTCTCGTCGCACTCTACAGCCGGGCGGAACACGTCGGTGTTGGGCTTGTGGCCGATAGCGAGGAAGAATCCGTCTATAGCTATGTCGTAATGAGTCTCGTCTGCCTCGCCCTTGCGCTTAACGAGGTGTGCACCCTCAACGCCGTCCTCGCCAAAGAGACCTTCGGTGTTGTGCTCGTAGAGTATTTCGATCTTCTCGTTGTCCTCAACGCGCTTGCGCATAACGTCAGAAGCACGCAGATAAGGCTTGCGTACAATCATGTACACCTTCTTGCACAGACCTGCCAGGTAGAGAGCCTCCTCGCAAGCTGTATCACCACCGCCTACAACGGCAACCGTACGCTTGCGATAGAAGAATCCGTCGCATGTGGCGCAGGCGCTCACGCCCTGACCGTTATACTTCTTCTCATCGTCCAGACCAAGATACTTGGCGCTGGCACCGGTTGCTATGATTACTGTATCAGCCTCAATCTCGACTCCCGTATCAGTGGTGAGCACGTATGGCTGCGACGCAAAGTCGGCCTTTACGATTGAACCCTCGCGCATGTCAACACCGAAGCGCTCTGCCTGTTTGCGCAGGTCGAGCATCATCTGATTGCCGTCAACACCCTCGGGATAGCCAGGGAAGTTTTCAACTACGGTTGTCTGTGTCAGCTGTCCGCCAGTCTGTATGCCACAGTATTCTACCGGACTAAGGTTTGCACGACCTGCATATATTGCGGCTGTGTAACCAGCAGGGCCGCTACCAACGATGAGGCAGCGTACGTGTTCTCTGTTTTCCATTACTTATATTGTTTATAGTAGTTCTTCAATTTGTTTTGCTATGTTGTCGATGCTTTCTGTAGGTTCGAAGCGAGCCATCACCTGTCCGCGCTTGTTGACGAGGAATTTGGTGAAGTTCCATTTGATGTCGCTTGTCTCCTTGTAGTCGGGATTCTCCTTTGAGAGGATTTCCTCGAGTACCGGTGTGAGCTTGTGTGCGGGGTCGAAACCTGCAAACGACTTCTGCTCCTTAAGGAACTTATAGAGCGGATCGGCATCGTCGCCGTTCACCTTTATCTTCTTAAACCGTGGAAACTCTGTGCCGTATGTCAGCTTGCAGAACTGATGTATCGACTCGTCGGTGCCTGGTGCCTGCGCTCCAAACTGATTGCAGGGGAAATCCAAGACCTCAAATCCCTGTGCGTGGTATTTTTCATAGAGTTTCTCCAACTCTTCGTACTGCGGTGTGAATCCGCATTTAGTGGCGGTATTGACAATGAGAAGCACTTCGTTGGCATACTCCTTCAGAGATACTTCCTTTCCTTTTCTGTCCTTTACAGAGAATTCATAAACAGTTCTCATTTTCTTTCCTTTTCTGTTTTTATGTGTTTCAATCTTTATATGAGGTACAAAATTAGATAAAAATAATGAGAAACAAGAAATACAAATACAATGATTTGTCAATTATAGTCAAAAAAAACATTATTTTTCTGCAATGCACTCTGCCTCAACAAGCCATTCCGGACGGCACACTTTGCCGTGTACTATGATGTATGGCACACTTGGAAAACGGCTGCTGAATACGGCATCTACCACCTCATAGTCGCTTATGTCGCGCAGATATACTATGAAATAGCGTATGTCAGACATCTTGGCGTCGCCTTCGGCAAGCAGAGCCTCCACATTTTCAAGCAGTCTGTACGTCTGACGCTCCACGTCGCCCAGATACAGCACGTCGCCATGATTGTCTATACTTGCTGTACCCGAAACATAGTAGTGGCTGACATTGTCTACGGTGAGTCGTGTGGCACGTTCGAAAGCCACTCCATACTCATGCGTAGGATTAAGATATTCGGGAGCCTTTAGGTATGTCTTCTGCTCTTCGGCTATTTCGGGATAAGTCAGAAAGTCGATGGCTACACACGCATGACGCGACTGGCTGTCGCCACCAATACCCGTAGACGCTATGTAATGGTTGTCGGCGGTAAGCCCGTAACGCTCGAATATGTCGTTGCGTGCCTTCACCACACCAGCATAGTTGACGTCTATATCGGCTATGTATATCCATGTGCGCACCAGATGGGTGCTCATGTCAAGCCCATGCGCCTCCATATAGTTAATGTATTTCTCAAAGAGCATCATAGTCTGCATATACGAGCGATGGCCCTCTGCCTCTTCTTCGCTAAGGCGGAGGCTGTGCAGACGGAAGCATTCGTCAAGATCGGATGTCTTCACGAGTACAGCAATCTTTGAGCCGCACAATGGGGCTTGCCCTACTATGCTGCACGGAGCCTTGCTGAGCAGGTCGGTATACAATGGCGATTCTGTGAACATCGTGTTCTGATTGCGTATGTCGCTGAGGAATACTTTCGAGTAAACTATACGGCGACCATTCTGCTTCTCTTCATTGATATATTCGCCTACCGTAGCTTCGAGTTCTTCTATGCGCACAGCAAACGACTGTCTGTCTTTCGGATAAAAAATCTTGTAATTTTCCATGTCTTGTTTTATATGCAAATAGCTTTCTTATGACAACAAAATTACGTGTTTTTTACGCAACCTGCAAATATTAAGTGAATAATACCTATTAATAAGTAATGTACCGTTGGATATCCGGCTTTTTATTAATATTATTTTGTCACAAAAATGAAGAAAATCGACACGATTAACATTTGTTATTTTTTTTTAATTTCGCATATTTGTTATTTAATCGAAAATACCTAAATTTGGAAAATTTAAATCAAACCTTAAAGTACAAACAAAAAAACATTCGTCTATGAAACAAAACCATTATAACCAATCATTTGAGAAGAATGATATAATATATACTGCAACCATGAAAAAAGTACTACTAATAATACTATTATTCACATTTGCGATACAGTCCCAAAGTATGTCCATCTATAAGGACACTATTATGGTGTCTACTATAGTGAAGGACGAATTTACAGGTGAGGTAATAGGAAATGCTACAATTCATATATACGACGAGCAAAACAATCTTATAGCACAAGGTACAACAAGAAGCCAACCTGGTTATACAAATAACCATATATCAAATTTCAGTATTTTAATACCTCGACGCAACAATACTGTTGTCTTTAAAATTACAGCAGACAACTATGAAGATTTTTCACACACATATCAGCTAAAGGTTGGTGCACGTGAAAAATTTATTACTATATCTCCCATTATACTAAAAAAGAAGCACAAGAAGATAAAAGAAATAAAGCTCGACGAAGTTACTGTGACTACATCCAAAATCAAGATGGTGATGCATGGTGACACAATTGTATATAATGCTGATGCATTCCAATTGTCAAACGGCTCCATGCTCGACGAATTGATACGCCGTCTGCCTGGTGTCCAACTTAAAGGTAACCAGATAACTGTGAACGGCAAGTTCGTCAGTTCGCTGCTTGTAAACGGTAGTGACTTCTTCAAGGGCGATCCTGCAATTGCTCTTCAAAATCTTCCGGCTTATACCGTCAATAAGCTAAAAGTGTATGAACGTAAAGACAACATAGCCGAATTCGCCCAGCAAAAGGACATAAAAGGTATGGCACCACTTGTAATGGATGTCTGTCTGAAACGTCAATATATGCAAGGAATGCTTGCGAATGCTGACTTAGGAATGGGTACTAAGGACCGATGGATGTCACGCATTTTCGCATTGCGTTATACCAAATTGTCACGCATTGGAATATTTGCCAATCTCAATAATATAAACGACGAACGTGCACCTGGCACTAACGGAGAATGGGGAACAGCACAATTAGAAAACGGAACTTCAATACAAAAGAAAGTAGGTGCCGACTATCTGTTCAACAACAAGGACCGCTCTTTTGAGTTTTCTGGAAATACAACATTTGCACACGAAAATACCAACCAACAGTCAATCGTATCGTCAGAACGATTCCTACAAGGCGGTAATACTTACGGACGCAGCCGTAGTTATGGCAAAGAAACAGAGAGTTGGATTATGAGCATGAATACCATCAAAAAGAACTGGACCAGAACCAAAATAGAAATCTTACCGCAGTTTACATATTACAAGAATACGACTAACAATCTCGTACAAAGTGCCACTTTATCAGTTGCGCCCAACGAGAAATATCGTGGAGCTTCACTCGACTCGCTGTTTGCTTCACCAGCCAGCAAACACTTGAAGGAGGCATTGCTCAACCAATTGAGCGACCATCAACTCAACAGAATGCGGTATTATGACGGTAATCTCTCAGGCATGATTCAATGGAAAATGCCACAAAGTCCAGATGGTATCATTCTAAAGACAGAAAACCGCTACTTCAACAAGAAGAACGAGAACGCCTCCATCTACAATCTTAACTACAAAAACGGCATACAGGATTTCAGAAACAAGTATAACGACAAGTGGAACCTGAATCTCCGCACCATATGGGATGCTTGCTACTATTATAATGGCACTATTGACTACAAGTACAGATTCTCAGCTGGTCTGAAATACACACATATATACGACAAGAACAACAACGACTTATTCCGACTCGACAAATATGCCGAGTATGGAGGGGCAAGCAATGTAGGTGTGGGCTATCTGCCATCAACCCGCGACTCCCTACAACGTACAATTGACGCTGACAACAGCTTCCGTTCGCATATAAACAAGGACCGCTACGAACTGACTGGAAGAACTCCCAGTATAAAACTTCCGATTTTCGGTCTACATGCATTTTTATCACCCGGAGTGAACTATCGTAGCGAGCGTATCGACTATACGCGAGGTGCGTACAAAAAGAAAATGACACGCAACCTATGGTCGTTAGAACCTACACTTTTCGTAGGTAAAGATAACTGTCATTTCAAATACAATGTGAAGAAAGTTCTACCTGAACTTACAGACATTCTCGACATCACGACAACCGACAACCCTCTGAATATATGGAGTGGCAATCCGAATCTGAAAAATACAGACATCCACAGGATTGATTTTTTCAGAGGATTCTACAAGTATGATGAAAACTATACAAGCCGTAGGGCGATAGAAATCAAAGCCTACTGGCAGTTGATGCGCAACGCAATCGGACAATATGTAACTTACGACCGCAATACGGGCGTGGTACATTCCACACCTATGAACATCAACGGCAACTGGGATATGGGAGCCTCATTCGATTTCAATGGCATTCTTGACAAGAAGAATCGTTTCACATTGTCGAACAGGACTGAAATAGGCTATATCAACAGCGTTGACTATGTGGCAATTGAGGGAGAGTCGGGAAAGAATCCGCGCTCATCAGTACGCACAGCCAAAGCCAACGAGACAGTATCGCTCGACTACAGTTTTGGCAAATACTCATTCGGTGCCAAGTTGCGTTGTGCCTACATCCACGCTGAGGGTAGCCGTGAGGATTTCAAGACCATCAATACAGCTGATGTTGATTATGGTCTGAACGCTACACTTGAATTGCCGCTAAAGCTTAGGCTGTTTACCGACATTACACTCTATAGTCGCTACGGCTACTCAGACAAGTCGATGAATACGAATAATCTTGTATGGAATGCCCGACTGGAGCGCACATTCGGCAAGTTTACTGTTATGGCTGACGGTTTCGACCTGCTCGGAAAACTCTCAAACGTACGTAAGGTTATAAATGCACAGGGACGCACCGAGACATGGTATAACACGGTGCCACGCTACGCAATGCTACACATTATGTATAAGCTGCACTTCAAACCAAAGCGCTAAAAAAACATTAGTTATCATAGAGGGTACATCAATACCCAATTATACGGGCTGAAAGCCCAATAAGCACATAGCCCAGGGCAACGCCCTGAGGTAAAAGCCAACAAAAACAATGCGCCCTGTAAGGGCAAAAGCGTTAATTATCAATGCTTTTGCCCTTACAGGGCGTTTTGCTTTTTTCAATCCGTAGAGAGGGTGTGCAAAATAGAAGTTAAAAGAAGTTTGGGCTTCGCCCGAAGTTAACAGAAGTTAGCGGACATATGTATAAATTGCTGAAAATAAAGCATTTGTCTGTTAACTTCCATCCATCGTAGATGGATTAACTTCTTCTTAACTTCCTCTAACTCCTATTTTGACACGCCCTGCTATGTGCTTATTGGGCTTTCAGCCCACTTTGTATAAGTTTTAACAAACCCTCATTTTTTATTGGCGACGTTATGAGTTCGGGCAGATTGTACGTCTTCATGAATGTCTCGTAGAACGAGGGCGACTTCTGTGGCAACACGAAAGGCTTGTCGAAGCGTCCGGTCGTTGTATTGAAATGGGCGAAATAAGGGCGTGCCCATCCTCCGTCCATACGCTTACTGCTGAACACCATCCATCTGCCAGTAGACGACCATGTGTGGAAACTGTCTACATCCTTGCTGTTTATCTCTTCTATACGGCGCACCTTGCCTGTCTTGGTGTCAAGAATGGCGAGGTCGGCTTCTTTGTGCCATATAGAGAAGTTGCCATAGTCGAACTCCACAAACACCACATATCTGCCATCGGGCGACACACGAGGCAGACTGACCGTATGCTTCGTTGCACTCGCCTCATACACACATTCCGGTTTGCCGAAAGCCCTTGCCTTGGCATCGAAGCTGACACGCCAAAGGTCGTAGCGCAGGCTGTCGAATGACGTGTTCTTGGTATAGGCATTGCCACGGCAGAAGTACAAAGTCTTGCCGTCGGGAGTCCAAGCGGGGAATGTCTCCATAGCGTTGTCGCCGCTAAGCTCGGGCGAGGTGATTATAACGTCGTTGGCAATGTCATAGACACCAAGATCGGCTGCAAGGTCGCTCACCTCAATAGGTTTCTGTCCGCTTGAATGGAAGAACTGCTGTATCTCGTTCATCGAGAAAGCTATGAACTGTCCGCTTGGATGCCATCCGGCATAGGTAGCACCCATTTTTACAGTAGGACACTTTGGAGCTACCTTCTTCACCTTGCCGTCGTGACTGATAAGCGTGCCGCCATTCTTGCCACGCACATGCAGCATAAAGTCGCGTGTGGAGTTCTGTCGGAACGTGTGGCAATTGATACATTGCTTGCCGAAGTCACGGTTTTCGAGTATTGGTGTCTCGTCGTAGTTGGTAAGATTACGCTGGTATATTCCCATCTCGTTCCACAACTCATAGCCTGGATACAAGAGTCGGTAGACCAAGTACCGGTCGATGGTGTCGCCACTCACATAATTTGTTATAGGCTTGTATTCGGTCCATTTGCCGTCGCGCTTCACTCCAACGGCTATCTGTATCTTGCCATTCTTGTTGTCGGCAAGCATCTTGTGCCAAGAGTCTTCGGGAATAATCACTTCGTTATCGGTGGAAGCTTCACGATAGAATTCCTTTCCTCCGGCTGTCATCACCACCTGATAGGCATCGCCCTCCTGATTGATGCGGAAATTGGCAGGAGCAATATTAACGGGCAGAGTCACACCCGTATAATCAGGATATATCTGCACCTGTGCGTTGGCGTAGACATCAGCCTTCTGGTAGCCGCCCTCACATGAAGCAAGCAGCAAAAGAGCGGCGAAGGAGAATATTGTTGATTTAATATTGATTTGCATCTGTATATTTTTGGTTTTCTATTCCTAATTTCTTTTCAGATATTATCAGTACCGTTTTTAGTACCGCCTAACTGGTACTGGAGTTTCACCCAGCTGGTACTGGAGTTTCATATAGCTGGTACTGGAGTTTCATATAGCTGGTACTGGAGTTTATATTGAATTGTACTGAGGTCTATATTGAATGACGTGCGACCATCAGTCAATATACCAGATTTATTCTTTCTTTAATCGGTTGCCATACGGGCTGACATAGTTGAGATAGAACCAGTAAGTATTACCGAATTCTGCCTGCAAAGCAGCTATATTTCCAGTTTGTGCAAGCTGAGCATACTGTTGGAAACGGTTCTGCGTATCGCTGCCCGGCTGCAATCCCTTTGTGTCGTTGCCTCCAAGCTGATAGACAAGCAGGGCCTCATCGAATATGCGTGGCATCTGCTTGTAGAAGCTACTGGCAAGCGGAAGGTTCTCGACAAAGCGCGACAAGTTGTTGGAGAGCAGAAGGTCGCACATCAGAAACTCGTAAGCCATGCGGTTGTGTGGGTCTTGCGTGAGCACATATTGCAGATTAGGACCGATGTTGAGAATGTTCACGAAGTTTGCTTTCTCTGATTCCTTTATGCTGAAAGCACGCAACCCCTCTATCTGTCCGCTCTCCACACAGGCCTCCAATCTGTCTGCCTCGTCCTTATAGAACAGACTCTGGCGCAAACGTGCTATGTATTTACGGGCTATCGTCTTGCGACGGTTGATGATGTTGTAGCGTGCAAGGTTGATGAGTCGTGGAGCCGTCTCGCCCCACACCACCATAGCTTCAAACTCCCAGTGCTGTGCATCGTTGATGCAACCGAGCTGTTCAAGCAGATAGTGGCCATACTCGGTCTCGCGTGTGCGGCTCTGCCACGGAAAGTAAAGGGCATTGATGCCTACAACGGGCTGATAGTCGAACAGACGGTCGAGCAACTCGCCCTTGTTGTAGAGGGCTATGTTGTGGAAATAGAAAATAAGCGGATTGGGCTGTCTCTGATTGTCAAGATAGCGTTCGGTGTGATGCAGGGCTTCGTCCCAGTTGTGACGGTCTATGGCTTGCTGCGCCTTAATCATGCGAAACTCGCTCATCGAGAAGGTGCGCAAGAAGCTATAGCCCGATGCTAAAGATATGACTACTAACGAAACGATTGAAACTGCCACATACTTCCAACCTTTGAGTTGAAATTGTCTGATTGTCTTGCCTTTTGCCAAGAAACATGCCGGCACGGAAAGTACGGCTAAGACTATAAAAGCCCACACCACAACCGACAGAGTATGCGACAAGCCTGCTGTCCACACCCAAAGGGCAAGCGAGGGAATGAGCGAAAGGCGCAAGATGTCCTCACGACGTGTGAGCGCAGTAAGTATGCGCCACGACATAAGATATATTGCCGTGAGCAAGCCAGACATTACTGCCGCGCCAAGTAGCGGATAATAGAAAAACTGCACGACAAAAGCCGTGAGCCAGCCGGTGAGTGTCTGGCTATGGTAATAGTCGGCTGTATATAGAAACAGCTGATGCTGCTCGTTGTAGTACAATACATGCGACAGCAAATCGGTGTATGACGCAAAGAATACGCCAAACAGCACAAGGGCTAACAGATAGTGAAGAGACTTTCTCATTTACTGAATTCGTAAGTTAGCTAAGGTTAATACAAAAAGGAGTGTGCCATAAAAGGACTAATACTCATCCTTATTGACACACTCCTATTTATTATTTACGTTTTATATTTCTTATTTCTTGCCATAACCCGGGTTCTGCTTGAGTTTCGGGTTGAGGTCCATCTCTGTCTGCGGAATCGGATAGATGTAGTTGTGGTCAGAATACTTGCTGCCCGGAAGCTCCACATGCTCTGTACCTACGTAAGGAGTGAAGTTCTCGCCATTGAGAGTCCAAACCATACTGTGATACTTGCGGTTGAGCACTTCCTTAGCGTCTCCCCAACGACGGAGGTTCCACTTACGGATGTCGCCCTCAAGAGCAAACTCTACACGCCACTCGTTCTTGATACGCTTCAAGAGGTCGGCCTGTGTTCCGCAATATGTAGGCTTGCTGGCATCGGTCTTCTGCAACGCTGGCATACCCACACGTGCACGTACCTTATTGACTGCATCGAATGCCTCCTGACAGAGCGGATTGAGATTGTTCATTGCCTCAGCGTATGTGAGCAGAACCTCAGCATAACGAATCAGCACATAGTCCTTACCCATATCCCATCCAGTTGAAGCGGGGTCGATAGCAGGGTCAAGCCACTTCTGCTGATAGTAGCCAGTCTCAGTAGCATCAGTATGACAACCTATACCTGTATTGCCGCTGCTTGCAAGAGGAGCCACCTTAATAGTTGTACCATACATAACCTCACCGTCGTGCAGAACGTTAACCTCAAGACGTGGGTCACGATTGGCAAACGGATTGGCTGGGTCGAAAATCTGAGAGAGCTGTCTTGCTGTCGGGTTGCCGTTATTATCACGTGCCACTACGCCAGCAGCACTTGACTCATATATCGGGCTACCGTCCTTATCCTCGAAAGCATCAACAAGATCCTGAGTCGGGTCCATACCGCCCCATCCGAGTGTCGGGAAACATTCCCAACCAATAAGGTAGTTGCCATTCTCAGCAGCCTTGTATTGGATAACGAGTATGTTCTCGCAGCAACCGTCAGTCTCCTCCCAGAACAGGTTGGCATACTTGCCTGTGTTGTCCTTGTCCCAGAGGTCGTATACGCCAGCATCCATGATTGCCTTAGCCTCGTTGGCAGCAGTCTGGTTGTCGCCGTAATACATGGCAGCACGCATCTTGATGGCACGGGCAGCGCCCTTGGTGATACGGCCATAGTTGGCTGCATCCCACTCCTCAGGAAGAGAAGCGATAGCCTTATCAAGGTCTGCCATTGCCTTGGCGTAAACATCCTCGCGTGAAGACTGTTCTGTATTGTTCAGGTCAGACAGAGTCAGAGGCTTGTCAATATAAGGTACCGAGCCGAAACTACGGATAAGGTCCCAATACAGATAGCCACGGAAGAAGTAAGCCTGACCTTCCAACTTCTGACGGGTAGCATCGTCCATTTCTACAGTAGGCAGCTTCTCAAGGGCAAGGTTTGCCTCACGGATGTATGTGTAGCTACTCTTCCAACCATAGTCAGAGGGGTCGTAAACGCCCTTCGACTCGTTGCCGGCAGCCCACTTGATACCCATTGTTGCGTCGTCGGTATTGATTGCTTCGTCAGCCGACCAGCCAAGGCTGTTGTACATATCGCTGATGTACATCTCGGCATCGGTGCTTGATTTCCAGAAGCTGGCGTCAGAAAGTTCCTCCTTCGGAGCCTTGTCAAGAAAATCACTACAAGATGAGAGTGCAGCAACTCCAGCGAACGCTAATGCTATATTTAATATACTATTTTTCATTTGTTCTGAGTTGTTTTAGAATGTAAGTTTAAGACCGCCCTAAAATCCGCAACTATCATCCAATACACGATTAAGGGTAGATTTATGAGTCGT
>OLSQ01000900.1_pt1 | contig 26670 bp, 22 predicted proteins | sample 1672561 | NCBI WGS metagenome assembly OLSQ01 (sample SAMEA3136699, study PRJEB25190) | human gut metagenome | biome: human gut; feature: human-associated habitat; material: faeces | place: Austria | collected 2013
TGTGGTGCAAATGAAAACGGACAGCGGATGCTCACAACCCATATCTGGCAGGAATTTCTCGACTTAGTTGAACAGCTGCGGAAAACGGAACGCGGCAAAGAAATCTATGCCATGAGAAAACAAACCATTGAGCGTGTTTTTGCGGATGCAAAAGAAAAACATGCCATGCGCTATACACACCACCGAGGTCTGGCCCGTGTCTCAGCATGGGTGAGGCTTAAATATGCTGCCATGAATCTCAAAAAACTGGCCCTCTGGAAGTGGAGCCGCTCTGATTTCTTTGTTTTTCTGCCCTATTTCTTCTTTGATACGACTAAAACGCCAGCTCTCGCATAACGAGAACTGGCGTTCTTTGACAGGCTGAAAACCGGGCCCATCGGGCCCGGTTTTATCATTTACGCAGCAGCCTCCGGTGTATCCTCCACGCCATCCGGCGCAGGAGCCGACTGATCCGCGCTGGATTCGATGCTGTAGATCGGCTGGGCGATCCCGCCTGCCGCCGCGTAGCAGCGCACCGTCACCACATCACCCACGTTCAGCAGTATCAGCTCCGGTGTGTCCGCGGCCTTTCCGCTGTACCACACGCCGTCGATGCACAGATAGTACCACGTGTTCCCGTCCATGACGGCGCTGCGGATATCGGTGACGGCTCCGGTGTGGGCGTCGGTCAGCGCCAGCTGATCGTCCGGCAAGGCGCTGTCCTCCGGCTGAATAAGGTTGGCGTTCAGCAGCATCTGCCGGTAGTTGCTCTCACACTCCGCCACGGTGCCGCCGGTGGCCACGATCTGGTACTGGCTGACGTTGACCATGGCGTACATCTTCACCAGGCCCGCCGCGTCCTTCAGCGCCATGAAATAGGTGGGTTGCTCCGCCACGTTCAGCAGCAGCGGGAAGGTAGCGGTGTACTTCATCTGCTGCACCTGACCCTGGGCGGACTCCATGGCGGAGTACTCCTCCGCGCCGGCTACGGCGTAGAACCGCGTCTCCTTGGTGCGCTGGTTGGACAGAATGAAGCCCACGTTGGACTCGTCGGACACCACGGAGGTAATGCCGGTATACATATATACATCGTCGCCGATGGCGATGTAGTTATACCCCTCTGTAGTGACGGTCACCTCCCGCTGTCCGAACAGGGAGTTCCAGAAGCCGTTGATATAGGTGCCGTGATAGTCGTACTGCTGGATGATAAGATCGGCGGTATAAACATGGTCTACCCATGTGGGGATATCCGCCACATCATAATACGCCGTCTCGCCCGTTACGGCATTCACCAGTGCCGCGCCGGTGATATCCGTGCCGCCGAACAGACCGATGGTGCGGTCGATGCGGGGACAGACCCACCACGGGCATCCCTCCTCGTCGATTTCGAAGGCTGGCTCATCAAATATAAAGGTGGGGTAATGGAAACGCAGATAACGGTACAGATTGCGGCCGAAATGCTCGGCGGGCGTGTACCGGATCCCCTCCTCCAGCCGCACCACCTCCACATTCTGTGTCACCATGTCGATGATGAGATAGGCGGGCAGACCGGCGGAACGGTTATTCAGCCACTTGATGATGTCGCCGTATTGCAGGGTGGTGACGCGGACGGGGCGGCCCTTGTAGTTGATCTGGGTGTAGTTGTCGGCCACCTCGAACTGGGACACCATGTCCGCCAGCTCGCCCAGCTTGCGGTTGCCCAGCTTGGCGGCGGAGTCCTTGTCCAGCATGGGGATCTGGTCAAAGGAGATCTCCTCCACCTCGGCGGCGAAGTCGCCGTTTTCCACCGTCAGCAGATCACGGTAGCTGCCTGCCCGGAACACCTGCCAACCCACCGCGCTGCCGACCAGCGCCGTGACCACCAGCAAAATCGCCAGCGCCAGCGGGATCAGGCACTGCTTTTTCAGAAATTTGAAGTAGCCCTTTACGCCATCCCCCTGAAATCCGGAGGTCATCACGGCGCACAGGCCGTACACGCCGCACACCAGCAGCGTGTACACGTAGAATTCCGGCGCTTTCAGATTAATGGGCGGCAGGACGACATAGAAGTACGCCGCCGCAAAGACCAGCGTCACCGCCAGATTCAGCACCGTGCGGCCAAAGGGGGTGCCGACGGCCTTACGGGGCTTGGGGGTATGGCCCTCCCGGTGGAAGGGATTCTGACCCCGGAAGCCCTGAAAATTGGGATCGTTCCAGTTGGTGTTCATAGGGTTCTCCTTTCGGGTTTTCTTGGGTGTTTCGCGCCTGCGGCGCGAGGAAAGTTTCGCCCTGCGGGGCGAGACACTTTTGGCCACGGCCCCAAAAGTGTCCAAAAGGGCCGCTTAAACCTGCGGTTTAAGAATCCGCGCACGCTATGTCCTTTACAAATGTGATACCTTATACCACGCGTTCACAGAACACGTTCAATTTCGTTGCGTGTGACGTATCACCTGTTCTCCTTGCGCCGCTGCCGCTCATGCGTTGCAACGGTAGAAGATGAATCGCTGTACGGCGGCGCGATGAGGGGAGCGATCCGAGCGCTGCCAGTGGCAGATACAGCGAGGTGAGCGAGTGGCAGCGGTCAAAATTTCAAGCGCCCGCCGTAAGGCAGCGTAGAAATTTTGGGCACCGCAACAGGATCATCGCGCCCTACGAAATTCTATCGGTGACCATTCCGTAGGGCGGGGTGACCACACCCCGCCGCCTGAATCGGCACGTCATCGGCATTTGCTTCGTAGGGGAGGGGCTCTGCCCCTCCCGCTCGATGACGGTAATGCCATCGATAGCGCCTTTGTAGGGGCCGGCGACTCTGTCGGCCCTATCGGAAATGGTGCGGTCATCATCAGGGCGGACAGAGTCGTCCGCCCCTACACGCCATTTGCTGTACACTGTCCGTATACGGGCGGCCATCGTAAACATCGGCTCTATACATTTCTATTATACCCTACCCCACCCTCTCTTGTACAGCAATTTCAACTTGCATTTTCCGTTTTCTTCCGTTTTGGGGCGCAACTTCAGGTTGCGCAGGCCGTTCACAGATTGTTTACAGAAAAAGTCAAAGAAAGTCAAATTTACCTATTGACATTGTAGGTGGGCAGGTGTATCATATGTCCAAAGATCAAAGAAAGGCAAAGTCAAACAAGGAGGTCTTGCATATGGGTATCTCGGACGTGATCGCCAGCTTTATCCAATCGGCATTGGATGAAACGGACGGTGTGCTGGAGCTGCAGCGCAGCGATCTGGCCCAGCGGTTCAACTGCGTGCCCAGCCAGATCAACTACGTCATGTCCACCCGCTTCTCTCCGGAGCACGGCTACATTGTGGAAAGTCGCCGGGGCGGCAACGGCTACATCCGCATCACGCGGGTGCGGACAGACCGCAAAACGCTGCTGATGCACGTCATCAACTCCATCGGCGACGAGCTGGACGCCGCCAGTGCACGGGCCATCGTGCAGAATCTGGTGGACAGCGAAGCCATTTCCGCCGAGGCGGGACGGTCTCTGCTGGCCGGAACCGGCGACCGGGCGCTGCGCCGGGTGGACAAAAGCTGCCGCGACATGCTGCGCAGCGATATCTTCAAGCAGGTATTGATCCATTTGGTTTGATTTTTCCAAAGGAGGTTATGATTTATGAAATGCGAACGCTGTGGCCGTAACGAAGCCACCTTCTATTATCAGAGCAATATCAACGGCAGAGTGACACAGGTGCATCTGTGTCCCGACTGCGCGGCGGAGCTGGGCTATACCAGCCGTCTGGAGCAGAGCTTCCGTCCCTTCCGCCGCAGCTTCTTTGATCCCTTCTCGCTGCTGGAGGATTTCGGTATGCTGTCCAACCGCATGACCGAATTCCCCGCCCCGCTGGAGGAAGCGGCTCGTGCCGCTGCCGGCATCCCCGAAAGCCCTGACGCGCCCGCCGGACTGGTGGGCCGGGATGAGGCTGTCCGTCTCCAGAAGGAGCGGGAGCGCAACGCGCTGGAGACCCAGCTGAAGAACGCCGTGGACAGCGAGAACTACGAGGAAGCGGCCCGTCTGCGTGACGAGCTGAAGAAGCTCTCCGCGTAAGACCCAAAATAGGAAAAAGGATGTGACCATTTATGAATGAGAATAAATTCACCCCTCGTGCTGAGGAATCCCTGCGTCTGGCGCAGGAAGCCGCCCAGGATATGGGCCATGATTACGTAGGCTGCGAGCATCTGCTGCTGGGTCTGCTGCGGGAGGAAGAGGGCATTGCCCACCGCGTGCTGACCGAATACGGCCTCACCGACGAGATGATCTCCGGTATTCTGCGGCATAACGTGGGACAGGGCACCTCCGGCGACGCGCCCAGTCAGGGCCTGACGCCCCGCGCCAAGAGCGTCATCGAGCTGGCTGTGGGCGAATCCCACCGGATGGGCGCCGGGTACATCGGCACCGAGCATCTGTTGATGGGCTTGCTGCGTGAGGGCAGCAATATGGCCGTGCGCATCCTGCGCACCGTGGGTGTGGATCCCCGGAAGATGTACGCCAGCGTGCAGCAGAAGCTCAGCGAGAGCTCGCCCCACACCGTCACCAGCGGCACAAGCACCCCCAACAAGGAGAACAAAAAGACCGGCAAGACGCTGGAGGAATTCACCCGCGACCTGACCGAAGCCGCCCGTCAGGGCAAGCTGGATCCTGTCATCGGCCGCGATAAGGAAATTCAGCGTGTGGTGCAGATTTTGTCCCGCCGCACCAAGAACAACCCCGTGCTGATCGGTGAGCCCGGCGTCGGCAAAACCGCCATCGCCGAGGGTCTGGCTCAGCGCATCGCCAGCGCCGACGTGCCGGAGGAGCTGCTGAACAAGAAGCTGCTGAGCCTTGACCTCAGCGGCATGGTGGCCGGTACCAAGTACCGCGGCGAGTTTGAGGAGCGTATCAAGAACGCGCTGGACGAGGTGAAGAAGGACGGCAACGTGATCCTGTTCATCGACGAGCTCCACACCATCGTTGGCGCAGGCAGCGCCGAGGGTGCTGTGGATGCCGCCAACATCATCAAGCCCGCTCTGGGCCGTGGTGAGATTCGCGTCATCGGCGCAACCACCCTGAACGAGTACCGCAAGTACATCGAGAAGGATGCCGCGCTGGAGCGCCGGTTCCAGCCCGTCACCGTGGGCGAGCCCTCTGCCGAGGACACCGTGGCCATTCTGAAGGGCCTGCGGGATAAGTACGAGGCTCACCACAAGCTGACCATCACCGACGAGGCGCTGGAGGCCGCCGTGTCCCTCTCCCGCCGGTATATCAACGACCGTTTCCTGCCGGATAAGGCCATCGACCTGATGGACGAGGCCGCCTCGCAGGTGCGCATGAAGGCGGAGAGCGCCTCCCCCGACCTGAAGTCGCTGGAGGAGAAGATCGCCGCCCTGCACCGGGAGAAGGCGGAAGCCATCACCGCCCAGGACTACGAGAAGGCCGCCCAGCTGCGGGATATCGAGAAGAATTACACCGATCAGGTGGAGATCGAGCGGGACAACTGGCGCAGAAAGCTGAGCCAGAACCGCGGCACCGTCACCGCCGATGACATCGCCAACGTGGTGGCCGGCTGGACGGGCATCCCCGTCAACCGTCTGACGGAGGACGAGAGCCTGCGGTTGCTGCGTCTGGAGGAGACGCTGCACCAGCGTGTGGTGGGGCAGGACGAGGCTGTCACCGCCGTGGCCCGCGCCATCCGCCGTGGCCGTGTGGGTCTGAAGGACCCCAAGCGTCCCATCGGCTCCTTCCTGTTCCTGGGCCCCACCGGCGTAGGCAAGACCGAGCTGTGCAAGGCGCTGGCCGAAGCCATGTTCGGCGATGAAAACGCCATGATCCGTATCGACATGTCCGAATATATGGAGCGTCACACCGTGTCCCGTCTGGTAGGCTCTCCTCCCGGCTATGTGGGGCACGAGGAGGGCGGCCAGCTGACCGAAAAGGTGCGCCGCAAGCCCTATTCCGTGGTGCTGTTCGATGAGATTGAAAAGGCCCACGAGGACGTGTGGAACATCCTGCTGCAAATTCTGGAGGACGGCATCGTCACCGACTCTCAGGGTCGCCGGGTGGACTTCAAGAACACCGTCATCGTCATGACCTCCAACGTGGGCGCCAAGAACATCACCGCCGCTGAGAACGCCCCGCTGGGCTTTGACGGCAGCGAGAAGCAGAAGGAAGCCAACGAGGCCGCCCGGTTCGCCCGTATCAGGGAAGCCGTGATGGCCGAGCTGAAGCGCACCTTCAAGCCGGAGTTCCTGAACCGTATCGACGAGACCATCGTGTTCCGCCAGCTGACGGAGGAGGACATTGTGAAGATCGCCCACCGTATGCTGTCCGTCACCGGCAAGCGTATGGCCCAGCAGGGCATCACGCTGGTGTCCGACGAGGACGCGGTTGCGGCTCTTGCCAAGGACGGCTTCGACGCCGAGTATGGCGCACGTCCCCTGCGCCGTTCCATCCAGAACACCGTGGAGGACGCCGTGGCCGAGCAGATGCTGGAGGGCAAGCTGAAGTACGGCGACACCGCCAAGGTAACGCTGCATGACGGCAAGGTGGTCGTGGAGAAGATTCCCGCCGCCGAAGCGCAGGCCGAAGCCATCGCCGAGGAAACGGAGGAAGCCGCCGGTGAAGCCGAGTCCCCCGCCGAAGCAGCGGAGGATTCCCCTGACCACCCCCAAAGCGCCGAATAAAGGGTAAATAAAGCAAACAGGAACCGCTCAGGCCGTTTGGCCCGAGCGGTTCCTTGTTGGATACCCCTGCCTGTCCGAGTAGACAGGCAGGGGTATTTTTCTGTACGGAATATGTAAACTCCCCTTAAATAAAACGGGGAAAATTTTGGAAAGGTGTACTTTTGCAAACTGCAAAGGTACGCCTTTCTTAATACAAGTATACAGGAATTTGTTGATTTTTCAAGGGTAAAATAAGCGGTATAACGTAGAAAATTAGAGTTTTGAATTGTACACTTTCGAGAATTACCCGAGATAGCACGGCGACTATTCCACTTTGCTATAGCTACTTTAGAGGGAAGAGGGGGTGAAATGAATGAAGAAGCTGAATGCAAATGAGATGCGCAAGGTAGATGGCTCTTTCTGGATTCTCGCTGGCATTGCTGTGGTTGCTGGAACGTCGATCGGCAAAGCGATTAGAATTAGATATGAACACGCAAGATATGGAAAGTGCTACACATATCCGAAGAGCTGCTGGACATGCAAACACAGATGGTAATAGGCACCATACGTTACGCTTCGCAAAATAGTATTGCGTTGGGAAAACGAGCGGTGATTCCAATTCTGAATTTATAAGAAAAGCTACAAATTGACAAAAACAGTGGGAGGAATAGTCTCCCACTGTTTTGCAACAAAATGATACAATGAAAGCTATAATTCAACACGATATGCGTGACTGCGGCGCGGCATGTCTTGCGATGGTCGCAAAGCACTACGGAATGTCGCTCCCCATCACGAAGTGCAGAGAGCTGACCAAGACAGATAAGATTGGCACGAACCTGTATGGTCTGGTCGACGGTGCGGAGAAGATCGGCTTCAAAGCGGAAGCGCTTTCCGGCGGCCCGGACGAGCTGGCGGAGGGGATAGCAAACGGGGAGATATGCTTTCCCTTTGTCGCACACACGGTTTCTGAGGATACCATGCTGCATTATGTTGTGGTATACGGCGTGAAGCATGGCAGGTTTCAAATTGCCGATCCGGGAAAAGGAAAGCAAAGGATGACACCGGAGCAGTTCTTTTCGTGCTGGACGGGCTATATCGTGACATTTGAAAAGACTGCCGGGTTTCAAAAGAAGAACGAAACAAAAGGCAGCTTTTCAAAGTTCTTTACGCTGCTGAAAGGACAATACCGAAAGCTGGCGGCGATTCTGGCGCTGTCGCTGGTCATTTCCGCGATTGGGATTTTAGGCTCCTTTGTCTTTCAAATCGTGCTGGATGACTTCTTTTCAGAGCCTTACGCGGAGGAAAGTGTTGATATAGGCGAGGTAGAAGAGCATTCCCACGAGGACGAAAGCCCGTTGGAGCGGACTGTGGAAGCCCTTGCGGTTTACGCGAAGAACTTTCACGTTATATTCTGCGTTCTAATCGCAATGTATCTTGTACAGGCCGGAATCCAGCTTGCGCGAAGCTATCTGATTATTCTGATATCCAGAAAAATAGACATCCGTCTTACGCTGTCTTACTACAACCATATTATGAATCTGCCGGTGTCGTCGATCTCCGTTCGGCAGACGGGCGAATATCTGTCCCGCTTTTCGGATGCGTCCACGATCCGGCAGGCTATCTCAACGGCAACACTGACGCTGCTGATGGATTCGATAATGGTCGTCGCCTGCGGTGTGATTTTGTATCTGCAAAACAGACGGCTCTTTTTTGTCGCGCTGCCGGTTGTGATCCTGTATGCGGCGGTTGTCCTGATTTTCCGCAAGCCCATCGAAAAGAGCAACCGAAGTGTAATGGAAAATGATGCCAGACTACAGTCCTACTTCAAGGAAAGTATTGACGGCGTGGAGACGGTGAAGGCGGCCTGCGCCGAGAAGCAGAGCAAGGAGAAAACGACGGGAAAATTTCAACGCTTTATTGATGCCATTGTAAAGAGCAGTATGATCTCCGCCTTGCAGGATACGCTGGCGGGAACGATCGAGCTGATAGGAACCGTCGCCATACTCTGGCTGGGCTTTTACATGGCGCTGAGCGGACAGGTGACGGTCGGTTCAGTCATGACGTTCTATGCGTTGCTGGCATATTTTACGGAGCCGATCAAGAATTTGATAGGATTACAACCGACGATCCAAACGGCTTTTGTGGCGGCGGATCGCTTAAATGATATCCTTGATCTGCATAGTGAAGAGATCGAGGAGGGCGGAGAGACGCTGCCTGTTATCGACACGCTTGCGTTTCAAAACGTTGATTTCCGTTATGGCAACCGGGAGCTTACGCTGGAAGATATCAGCTTTACCATCAGCAAGGGAGAAAAAATCGCAATCGTGGGAGAGAGCGGCAGTGGAAAGACCACGCTGGCGAAGCTGCTGCTGCGGTTTTATGAGCCGGAGCGGGGCAGTATCCTACTGAATGGCGGGGATGTAAAGGAACTGGATCTGTATGCGCTGCGTCGGGCCGTCGCCTATGTGGATCAAAATACATTTCTGTTTTCCGACACGATAAAGAACAATTTGAAATTGGGCAATGCGGAAGCGACCGATGCGGAGATTGAGCAAGTGTGCAAAATCAGCCGAGCTGATGAATTTATCGGCAAGCTGCCTTTGGGCTACGATACGCCGCTGGATGAAAACGGGATGAATCTCTCCGGAGGACAACGACAGAGACTTGCAATCGCCAGAGCGCTGCTGAAAAAACCACAGCTGCTGATTCTGGATGAAGCGACCAGCAATCTGGATACCATCACCGAAGCCAGCATTAAAAATACAATTTCTCAGGTCAATAGCGATACGACTTGCATGATAATTGCCCACCGATTGACTACGATCAGGAACTGTGACCGCATCTACGTTATGGAACATGGGCGGATTGCGGAGGCTGGTACGCATGACGAGCTTATGAAAAAAGATGGGCTATATGCAAAGCTCTGGAATATGCAATAGATACGGCTGGCGTGTCCGCAATCATCCACGCAAGGCTGCTGCCATTGTCAAAAGGGCTTCCGATCCGCCCAATGTCAACTCCAGTTGCGGATTTGGAAGCCCTGATAGGTGGACTTTACATCCCGTTTTTGGTAGAATAGCACCAGAAACGGAAAGGAGAAACGCCTATGACCTTTGGAGAAAAGCTGCAAGCCCTGCGCAAGGCCCGCGGTTGGAGTCAGGAGGAGCTGGCCACGCAGATCAATGTCTCCCGGCAGGCCCTGTCCAAGTGGGAGAGCGGCGCGTCCGTGCCGGACACGGAGAACGTGGTAGCCCTCAGCCGCCTGTTCGGCGTCAGCACCGACTATCTGCTGCTGGAGAACGGGGAGACCACGGCGCAGGCCGTTCCGACGGCTGCTCCATCGGCGGAGAGCAAGTGGCCGATTATGCGCATCGTGTGGCTGTTCACGATGATCCTCGCCATTCTGGGGAAGATCGCCCTGCGTATCTGGGCCTCGACCCTGCCGCCCACTGTCGTATATAATGGGTCGGATCGAGTAGGAGAACTGACCGGCATGCGGAATCTGACCGAAACCTATGACGTAGGCTGGCTGGTTTTTCTGACGTGGTTCTTGCTGCTCCTGGGCCTTGCGGGTACGGTGCTTTACAAGCAGCTGCGGGAATTCTTCTTCGGCGGCTGGCTGAAATAGCTGTGAACATAAGAAAAAGACGGCGTGCGCCGTCTTTTTCTTATGTCACCATATTGATGATCTCCTCCATGGAGAACTGCTCTTTATAGTAGCTCAGCTGGCCGTCGATCAGCTCGTCCAGCACCCGCATGCCCAGCAGCTCCACCGGGGCCTTGTCATCCGTCAGGATATGATCACCGCCGGTGTAGTCCCGCAGATCCCGCGCTACCGTTTCCATCATGGCGGCGTAGCTGGTGTTTTGCAGAAGAACGCGGTTTTCGTCAAAGGTCTGCCGCAGGTCATCGGAATCGGAGCAGAATACCACCGTATTGGTGTTGGCGGGCACGTTGACGGTGTAGGTGTGGGCGAACACGCTGGACATGGTGTCGCACAGGTACTGGTTGATGGAGCCGTCCTGCGCGGAGGTCATGTTCAGGTTCACCACCATGACGCCGCCGGGCTTCAGATGCCGCTGTACCTCGGTGAAAAACTCCACGCTGGACAGCTGAAAGGGAATGGTGATGTCCTGATAGGCGTCCACCATGATCACGTCAAACTGCTTCTCCGAGGCGGTCAGGTACGCCCGGCCGTCCTCCACCGCCACCTCCACGCTGTCCGGCAGGCCGAAATACTCCGTGGCGATATCGGCAATCTTTTTGTCGATCTCCGCGCCCTGCACCGTCACACCGGGAAAGTACCGCACGCAATAGCTAGCGTAGGTGCCGGAGCCCATGCCCAGGATCATGACGGCGCGGCTGTCGTTGTCGCTGCCGTTCATGCCCGCCATGCAGGGCGCCGCCAGCGCGTAGTCGTAGTACATTCCCGTCAGCTCCGTGTCCTTCCGCTGGATGGACTGCACGCCGAACAGCACGTTGGTGGACAGGGTGGTCTGCCGGTCGCTGTCCTTCACCTGCAAATAGTTGTAGATGGATTCGTCCTCCAGCGCGATATCATTCTCCCAGAAGGCGAAGCTGTAGGTGGGCAAGGTGAAGCACAGCCCCACGATGACCACCGCCGCCACGATGCCCTTAAGCATTTTCTTCCGGGCGAAGGCAAAGTACACGATGCCGATAGCCGCCAGCACCCCGGCGAAGATCAGGAACGTGGCCGCCGTGCCCACGGCGGGAATGGTGATGAAGGTCGGCACAAAGGTCCCGATGATGCTGCCGATGGTGTTCAGGGCGTTCAGCTTGCCCACGGTCTTGCCGGTGTCGTCCAGATTGTCCACCGTGAACTTGGTCAGCGACGGCGTCACCGTGCCCAGCAGCACGCAGGGGAAGGCGAAGATCACCAGACACGCCGCCAGCGCCGCCCAGACGAGGAAGTTTTTCGTCACGAACATGGCCAGCAGCAGACTGACGCCCGCAATGAGCCACCGCCCCACAAAGGGGATCAGGGCGATCCAGATGGCGGCGATCAGAATACGGCCATAGAGCTTGTCCGGCGAATTGGTCTTGTCCGCCAGCTTGCCGCCCCACAGGTTGCCGATGGCCATGGCGATCATGATAACGCCGATGATGACCGTCCACACGATCTGGGAGGAGCTGAAATACGGGGCCATCAACCGGCTGGCGCCCAGCTCCACCGCCATGACGGACACACCGGCGAAGAATTCGGTCACGTAGAGAAAGAGTTTGCTGCCCAGCAGCTTGTTTTCCATACGGGGAACCTCCTGTTGTTGAGATAGCAACAGTATAGTGTCTGCGGGGGATATTGTCAATATTCCGTCCTGTGGTGAGTATTGCCCTCGGACGGAAGATTTGCTATAATAAAGGAACTTTGCTGGCGGAGAGGTGAGAGCATTCATGCGGACATTGGCGATCCTGGCGTTCTCCTTCGCGGTGGGTACGCTGGCGGCGGCACTGGAGCCGAAGGGCGGCTGGTGGCTTCCTGCCGCGGCGGTGCTGCTGGCACTGGCGGTTGCGGCGTTCTTCCTGCGTAAGCGTTTGGGAGACAAAGGCCGCCGTGCGCTGATCTGCGCGTCGCTGGCGGCGTCGCTGCTGTATTTCACCGGCTATCAGCATTGGGTACAGCAGCCGGTGCTGGACAAGTGCGGACAGGAGCTGCCCTTCTCCGGCGTGGTCTGCGGCGAAGCGTGGGAAACGGACTACGGCGCGCGGGTGACGATCCGGCTGGACGGCCATCCCTTTGCCAAAGCGGTGCTGTACGGCGATGAAACGCTGCTGACGCTGGAGCCGGGCGATACCGTGTCCGGTACGGCCCGGTGGAACGACGCCGCGCAGGTGGCGGATACCCGGCTGACCACCTTTACCTCCAAGGGTATTTACGCCCTGCTGTACGCCAGAGGGGAGCTGGACGTGACCGCCGGTTCCTCCAACAGCCTGCGGTGGCTGCCGCAACGGGCGGGACTTGCCTTTCAGGAGAAGATTCGGGCCATCTGGGACGATCCCCGGACAGCGGGCATCATCTCTGCCGAGCTGACCGGCAGCAAATACGACATTGCCGACGAGGATTACCTCGTCATGCGGGGTGCGGGTCTGGCGCACCTGTTCGCGGTGTCGGGCCTTCACTGCGCCTTTCTGGTGACGCTGCTGGCTCTGCTGCTGCCCCGGTCACGGCGGCGGCTGTTCTGCGGTGTTACCATCTGCGTGCTGCTGTTCTATATGAATATGGTGGGGTTGTCGCCCTCGGTGGTTCGTGCCTGCATCATGCAGATCGCACTGCTGCTGGCGCCCCTGTTCCGCCGGGACAGCGACTCCTTTACCAGTCTGGGCATGGCGCTGCTGGTGATTTTGCTGGGCAATCCCTTTGCCGCCGCGTCCGTCAGCTTCCAGCTGAGCTTTGCGGCCACCTTCGGCATTGTGATCCTGTCCGGACGGCTGTACCGCCTGTTTTTCGACTGGTATCAGGGGAAGAACAAGCATGTGCGGCGTGTGCTGGCCTTTGCCGGCGCCAATCTGGCGGTATCGCTCAGCGCCACCATCTGCACCGTGCCGCTGGTGGCCTACTATTTCAATACGCTGTCGCTGGTGTCGCCGCTGGCCAACCTGCTGGCGGTGCCTGTGGCGGGGTACGGCTTCATGGCGTCCTTCGTCACGGTGCTGGCGGGCTTCGTGTGGCTTCCGGCGGCCAGAGTGCTGGGCTGGGCGGCCTATGGTCTGATCCATGCGGTGCTGTGGATCGCGTGGGTCTTGACCCGATGGCGGTATCACGCCGTCTATTTCGATAACCACTATCTGCGGCTGTGGATGGTGGGGGCATATCTAGGCTTCGGCCTGTGCGCCGCGGTGAAGAAATGGCGCAAGCGGAAGTATCTTATCGCCCTGCTGGCAACGGTGCTGACGCTGGCGCTGGCCATCTGGAGCAACACGCTGGTCTACCGTGCGGGCAACATGAACGTGGCGGTGCTGGACGTGGGACAGGGGGAGAGCGTAGCCCTCTATTCCGAGGGACAGGCCATTCTGGTGGACTGCGGCAGCTCCAACAGCTATATCGACGCGGGCGCCGTGGCGGCGGATCAGCTGTCCGCTATGGGAATCCACCGGCTGAAGGCGGTAGCCGTCACCCATTTCCACGCCGACCATACCAACGGTCTGTATACGCTGCTGTCCCGGATACCGGTGGATACCCTGTACCTGCCGGACATGGAGGATGAGTACGGCGTCCGGGAGCGTCTGCTGGAAGCGGCGGAGCAGTATGATATTCAGGTGGAGTGGGTGCGCCGCACCACGCTGGCGGCAGCGGGCGACATGGTGGTGACGCTGTACCCGCCGGTAGGCGAGGGTGACATGAACGAGCAGGGTCTGTCCGTGCTGGGCAGCGCCCACGACTTTGACGTGCTCATCACCGGCGATATGAAGGATACCACCGAGCGGGCGCTGCTCGAAAAATATCCCATCCCGGATATCGAGGTGCTGGTGGTGGGCCATCACGGCTCCAAATACAGCTCCTGCCGGGGATTTCTGGCGGCCACGCGGCCGGAGATCGCCGTCATCAGCGTGGGCCGCAACAGCTACGGCCATCCCGCGCCGGAAACGCTGGAGCGCTTGGAGGAAGCGGGCGCTCTCGTGCGCCGCACCGACCGGGAGGGCACCATCACCATTCATGGAGGAGACGAACATGGCGGAACATAAGGGCTTTACCCGTCTGAAGGCCGACCTGAAGGCGGAGCAGATGCAGAATGTCTATATCTTTTACGGCGAGGAGACGTATCTCCGGGCCCGGTATTTGCAGCAGGTGCGGCAGCTGCTGATCCCGGCGGGGTTCGAGGAGTTCAACGACCATCACCTCAGCGGCAAGGGCCTGACGGTGCAGGCGCTGTCCGAGGTGGTGGAGGCCATGCCCATGATGGCCCAGCACACGCTGGTCACGGTGGAGGACATGGATCTCTTCAAGCTGGACGAGAGCCAGCGGAACGCCCTGATCGCACTGCTGGAGGACTTTCCGGAGTACTGTACGCTGATCTTCATCTATGACACGCTGGACTACAAGCGGGACGGCAAGATGAAGAAGCTGTGCGCCGCGCTGGACAAGCATGTCTGCGCCGTGGAGTTTGCCCAGCAGGAGCGCGCCCAGTTGGTGAACTGGCTGCGCCGCCGGTTTACGGCGCTGGGGCATGATATCGATTCCTCCGCCGCCGACCACCTGCTGTTTACCTGCGGCACACTGATGACGGATCTGGTGCCGGAGATCGAGAAGATCGCCGCCTACGCTAAGCAGGAGCGTATCACCATCGACGATATCAACGCTGTGGCCGACCCGGTGCTGGACGCCCGAGTGTTTGACATGACCAACTGCGTCACGGCGGGGAAATATGACGACGCCGCCCGTGTGCTGGCCGACCTGCTGCGAATGCAGACGGAGCCTATCGCCATTCTGGCGGCGCTGGGCAAGGAGCTGCGGAAGCTGTACACCGCCCGCATGGCGCTGGATACCGGCAAGGACCGCTTCTGGCTGAAGCAGCTGTGGAGCATGAGCAGCGACTATCCCGCCAAGCTGCTGCTGCAGGCGGCGAAAAAGGTGGATCACGACTGGTGCAGCAGCGCCGTCATCCGCTGCCAGCGGCTGGATCGCCGCATGAAAAGCGAGCGGGGCATGGACAGCGAGGCGGAGCTGAAGCTGTTCCTGATGGAATTGGCAGGTGTCCGGTGAAGCCCCGCATCCGTGAGGTCATCATCGTGGAGGGCCGCTATGACAAAAACGCCTTGTCTCAGGTGGTGGACGCCGTGATCCTGACCACCGAGGGCTTCGGCGTGTTCCACGACAAGGAGAAGCTGTCCTATTTCCGCCGTCTGGCGGAACAGCGGGGCGTAATATTGCTGACCGACCCGGACGGTGCGGGCTTTGTCATCCGCAATCACCTGAAGGGGGCTCTGCCGCCGGAGCGGGTGAAGCAGGCCTATGTCCCCGACGTGCCGGGCAAGGAGCGCCGCAAGAAAAAGGGCGGCAAGGAGGGCAAGCTGGGCGTGGAGGGCATGTCTCCCGCCGTGCTGCTGGAGGCGCTGCGCCGCTGCGGCGCCACCTTCGAGGGGGAGGAGAGCAGGCTGCCCAGCGCCGTTATCACCCGCGCCGACCTGATGAATAAGGGGCTCATGGGCCCCAACAGCGCGGCAAAGCGGGCGGCGGTGCTGCAAACGCTGCAATTGCCGGAGCATCTCACCACCACAGGCCTGCTGGACGCGCTGAACCTGCTGCTGACGCGGGAGGAATTCGACACGCTGTAACCCCGCCGTTCGATGGCTTTCCCCTTGCATCTGACGAAAAAATGTGCTACAATGTGTATCCAGCCCAGCGAAAGGAGGGACTTGCCATGGTGAAAAGCGGCGGCGTCAAGACGGCGGCGCAGAATCGAAAGGCCTTTCACGATTACTTCGTGGAGGAGCGGTACGAGGCCGGTATCGAGTTGGCGGGCACCGAGGTCAAGTCCATCCGGGGCGGACAGCTGAACCTGAAGGACAGCTATTGCGCCGTGACGAAGGAGGGCGAGCTGATGGTGTACAACATGCACATCTCGCCCTACGACAAGGGCAACATCTTCAACCGCGACCCCGACCGGCCCAAGCGCCTTCTGATGCACAAGCGGGAGATCCGCAAGCTCCACGAGGCCCAAAAGCTGGACGGCTACGCCCTGATCCCTCTCAGCGTCTACTTCAAGAACGGTCTTGTGAAGGTGGAACTGGGCGTCTGCAAGGGCAAGAAGAACTACGATAAACGGCAGGCGATCGCCGAGCGGGACGCCAAGCGTGAAATGGATCGCGCCCGCCGGGAACGCTATTGAGTATACAAAGGAGGAACATCCTATGGAAAATAACCCCATTGTCACCATCGAAATGGAGGACGGCGGCGTCATCAAGGCGGAGCTGTACCCCGATATCGCGCCCCAGAGCGTGTATAACTTCATCTCTCTGGCCAACAGCGGCTACTATGACGGCCTGATCTTCCACCGCTGCATCTACGGCTTCATGATCCAGGGCGGCTGCCCGCTGGGCAACGGCACCGGCGGCCCCGGCTACTGCATCAAGGGCGAGTTCAAGTCCAACGGATTCAACAACGACCTGCGGCACACCCGCGGCGTGCTGAGCATGGCCCGTACCATGATCCCCGACAGCGCCGGCAGCCAGTTCTTCATCATGCATAAGGACGCGCCCCATCTGGACGGTGAATACGCCGCCTTCGGCATGGTCATCGAGGGGATGGACGTGGTGGATGCCATCGCTTCCACGCCCCGCAACATGATGACCAACAAGCCCAAGAAGGATCAGCGCATGGCCAAGGTGCGCGTGGACACCAAGGGTGTTGACTATCCCGAGCCGGAGAAGCTGCCGGAGCGGTAAATCGGAAACGAACGGTTTCCCTTCCCAGTTCCCTCTCCCGCCCGATCTCAGGCGGGCTATACGGGGGCGTACTGGTTTCGACGGGGGTGTGGAGACCGGATAAGCGGGCGGTGGCGCCTGACCACCATACAACGGGCAAATTAAAATTAACTGACAACACGAATACTGTTGCCGTCGCTGCTTAACGCAGTGACCGTCTGAACCGGAGCGGCCACCGGCCGGGGAAGGCGTCGTTTAGGTGGCGTCCGTGAGGCGGGTAAGAGTTGCCCCGCCCACGCATCATGACTCTACTGAATCGCCGCGTCTGTTGCGTGCCGCGTCGAGGAGGGAATGTCTAAATCGTAACTGCGCCCGGAGAAAGTCCTGTTAAAGCGCTTTCGGACAGGGGTTCGACTCCCCTCGCCTCCACCAATGCAAGATAATCCGAACCTTAGACCAATCGGTCAGGGGTTCGGATTTCTTGTTTTCATCAAGGATATTGAGATGTAGTTTCAGGGCAAATCAACACCAAAGTCAGGAGGATATACCCATGAAAAAACTCATAAGCTGTGCGTTCAATATAGATACCGCCTGCGTGGAGCTTCGCTTCACGGATGGGAGTATTTACTCCATAAATTGCACCGCCGTGGAGAACGAGGCGGCGGACAACCGCTTCCAGCGCTCTGAGCTGGATTACCTCATCTACAACGACCCGCTGGCCTATGCCGACCTCATTTTGAATGGCAACCCGGAAGCATATCTGAACGCCGTCACGGAGTACAAGCCCTACGAAAACTGAATACGCAAAAGGGAGTGCGCCCGGCGCACTCCCTCACTTTTTCATGCCGTATGTCTGTCGTGTTCTCTTGTGTCCTCAGCGTCTTTCTTTTCATTCCACGCCGCCAGCTCCGCCTGCCCTTCGTCGCTTTCATAATACGCTTGGATCATGGGCAACAGGCAGCGGGCGATGCGTTCAATGGCGTAATCGGGAATCTCCATGCCACTGTTTTTCTGACCGCTGAATGTTGACATCGCTTTGCTTCTTCTCCTTTCCGAGAACAGCTGCTCCCTTTTTGAAATGAAAAGCAGACACGCTATCAAGCAAGGCTTGCGGTGTCTGCATGGTGTCCTGTGTCTGAAATTGTGCTTTCATTATAGCAGCGACGGGGCTGCACGTCAATACCACGGGAACGGAGCGGCTGACAGCATAATTTCGGCAGCGGCTACCGAAATTGTTCTGTGGCTTGCATAGCAAGGGCAGTAGCGCAGCAGCCGCCAGCCGTCAATGGTCAAGATGAACGCTTCGCGCCATTGACAGCCGCCGCCCGCCGCGCTTCTTGGCAGACAAGGCGGGCAGGCACAGGTTGTGCCTGCCCGCCCATACACATTCTGGCGATTGTAGATATTGGATTTTCAACCGGAGTTGTAGCCGGGTGCGCCCTGTTTCAGGGCGTACCCGACGCTGTTGTTTGCTGTCTATCTTCGTATGGTGGCGGCGCGGGAGAGTTTGCGTAAAGCAGGGTTTGGGGAAGGCACTCCCAAACAAGATTCCGATGGGACGGAATGAGAGGACTTCGTTCATAAAATATTTACAATACATATCAGAGATGAAGGATGTCATTTTCGGCCATTCATGGTAGAATTATTATGCAGATAGAATACCTATCTGACAAGCTATGATTGGAGGTAACGCCATGTATCGTCCCAATGATGCCCGGTTCGGCTTCGCGCGTTGGTGGTATTGGTGCGGCTCCCGATTATGGAGAGGTCGTATCAAAATCGTTTCTGTTGGCGCATGAGCCGGACTGGTGATTAGTCGGCTTGTGCGCTTTTTTGATTCTACTACGAAAGGAGTTTTTTTCTTGAAAGGTAAACGATTTATTTCCATGTTATTGATGTTGTTCGTGCTGATGTCCTTGATTACCCCTGCATTTGCTGCCACATCTGCGCATGAGTGTACCTATAATATCTGGATTAGTTATGAATACACAGACCATTCGGCGTACCAGCATCAAGTTAAGATGTTGAGAAACTACGCTTGTACTGCTCGCTCTTGCCCAATTGAATACAGTGAGGTCATTTCCGTTTCGTATGCTGCGCATGATTTCTCTGAAATGAAGTGGAGCGGACAACATTATCACGGCGGAGCACACCATTATGGATATTATGTATCGCAATGTTATTCGTGCAAGCATAGTAGCGGTGAGTGGCGTTCGTGGCCTTGCCCTGGCGGTAGCAGCGGCGCTTGTATTTTACCGCAATCGCTTAATCCCATTCATGTAATAAAGTGAATATTGAGTCCAATTAGGAGGAAATAACAATGAAAATAAAAAAGGGAGTTGCCTTGCTGCTTTGCGTACTGCTTGTTACCGCATTAGCAGGATTTGCTTCGGCCTCTGCAAGCCAACCGACATCGAATATAACCGACGCCTCCTTTGCAACTGAATCTGCTGCAACAAGTTTTGCGAGGGAAGAAATTAGACATATAGTGGAAGATTCTCTGCCTAATTGCATATGGAACGAAACAACGGATATTTTCTCATCAATGGCGCTTTATGACTATAATGACGTTTGCATTGGTTATGTTTTTAAGCTTTCCACAGATGGTGAGACGACGGGATATATTCAAGTCAATAATATAAATAACGAGTTGGTCACTTACTGTTACTCTTTCAGCGGAAAACCCGCATATGAAGGTTTGGCAGCTGACAAAGTTGCTTCATTTATTCCTTCAGACGATAAACTCTACTTTTTTGGAAACTTTGCCTATTGTACTAAGCTGGCAAATGGCAAGTTCTCTCCGTTAGACTCTGTAAAGGAGTTTACCGTACAGGATGTTGCCGCATTTTACCATGATTTTTTGAATGAAGCTAATCAGCGCAAAGAAGAATGTGGTGTAACAAATGAGAATACCGAATCGATACAGAACACCACTTCCACTCATTCTGTTCAGTCATTTTCTCTTGTGACTACTTCTGATTTCTCGAACCTTTATGCGACTCGTCCTAACGGAACTCGGCAACGAGTGACTCAGCACTGTTCACCAACGGCGGCAACAAATATCATGTTGTATTTCCGTTCAACGGGAGACAGTCCGCTTTCATCGTCTGTGGGCAACAGTACGATTTTCATGGAACTATATTACGCAATGGATACCAATTCAATTTCTTCAAGTAATGAGATTACAGCAACAGGAACGCAATGGTCTAACATTAAGCCAGGCATATCCAGTTTTTGTTCGGGAAGAAATTGCACACCGAGTTCACTTGGCAAAGTAACATCCATTACATACTCCGGAATGAAGAATCATTTGAACGATGGAGAATTACTACAAATCGAGTTAATAAATTTTCCGAGTGTAAACTCAAACCATTCCGTTGTCGCTTTTGATTATTCCGGAAACTATCTCTCGTTGAGCACGGGGTGGGATACTGACTACCACTCCTATCTTTATTCCGGATTATCAATAGGTCAGTATGTCTATGTTGGATACTGATTGTCCCTTCAGTTCGGTACTTTCATACTTCGGGCATACCATTCTACCACAAATGAGTTGACCATCGTTGTAATAGCGAGGACCTGAAAGTCCTCGCTATTATCATGTGTTGTTTTGCCCTTGTGTTTTCGTGCAAACGATTACTCTTTCCCATATTATTGCGTAATGGCAAGATGAGCAGAAATAATAGCTTCTGTTTCTACATTAGCTTTGAGTAATCCATACGAAAACCGATGGGAAGATAGTTTTAATAGCATATGCCGGGGCGCACCCTCGATTAAAAATAGGGGTGACTTTGCAGAACCGAAAACGGACTGGCAAGCAGGGCAAAGCGGTACCCACTTTGCTGCTTGCCGCCGCGCGAATCCTGCCGGCTTCACACTTGGCAAGCAAGGTGGCTTGGAGCCACTTTTCGCTTGTTGGGGAAATTTGTCCCCAAGCCCCTTTGAACGATTTTTGCAAAATCGGCTGCGCTCCTGCGGCGCATCAGGAAATTGCGGCATTATGTGAATGTGTCATTGACATATTCTCTGTTTCCGGGTATACTTGAAACAGAAAAGGAGGTGACGCAGCCTTGAAAATCATCGGTGAACGGCTCAGGAGCTTGCGCGAAAGCGTCAGGCTCTCGCAGGCAAAGCTGGCAAAGGAATTTGACGTTTCCCAATCCGCCCTTGCCCGGTATGAGATCGACGATTCCACGCCCTCCCCGGAGGTTTTTCTGAAATACGCCGACTACTTTGACGTATCGCTGGACTACATTTTCGGCAGGACGGACGACCCCCATGGCATGATCTATAACAACTGCGTGAAGCTCGGCCTGAACAATCCCGAAATGGCGCGGTTCGTGGAAATGTGCTTCGACCCCGGCTCGGCTATGAACGAACGATTGAAAGCGACGCTTGTGCAGATGCTATCGGAGGTGGAAACGAAATGAAAGCCGTGATCTACGCCCGCTATTCCTCGGACAGTCAGCGAGAAGAATCCATCGAAGGGCAGCTTCGTGAATGCACGGAGTACGCCGAAAGAAACGGCATCACCGTCCTCCGCAGTTACATCGACAGAGCCTTGTCCGCCAGAACCGCAGACAGACCAGAATTTCAAAATATGATAAAGGACAGCGAGCAAAAGCTGTTCGATGTGGTGCTGATATGGAAGCTCGACCGTTTCTCCCGCGACCGCTATGACAGCGCCCACTACAAGCGGATTCTCAAAAAGAACGGTGTCAAGGTCATCTCCGTAAAGGAGAACATCTCCGACGGGCCGGAGGGGATAATACTGGAATCCATGCTTGAAGGCTATGCCGAATATTACTCCGCCGAGCTGTCCGAAAAAATCCATAGAGGGCAAAAGGAGAACGCCTTAAAGGGTAGGAATAACGGCGGCGGCATCCCTCTCGGCTATCTGCTGGGCAACGAGCAGAAGCTTGTCCTCGACCCGGTTACGGCTCCGATAGTACGGGAGATATTTCAAAGATATGCCGACGGTGAAATCGTCCGCACCATCGTGGAGGACTTCAACAGGAGGGGGCTGAAAACGAAAAACGGCAAGCCATTCTCTCCCAACAGCTTCAACCGCATTTTGAAAAACCGCAAGTATATCGGCGAATATCAATATCAGGACGTCATTATCCCCGGCGGCGTTCCCGCGATCTTATCGGACGATCTATTCTATCGGGTGCAGGCGCGGCTGGAGAAAAACAAACGTGCGCCGGCAACGGCAAAAGCGGACGTTGACTACCTGCTGACAACCAAATTGTTTTGCGGGCTCTGTGAGCGCATGATGATAGGCGAAAGCGGCACGAGCCACACGGGAGATAAGCATTATTACTACAAATGCGCCGGGGCAAAGCGAAAGCTGGGCTGCAAGAAGAAATCCGTCAAGAAGGATTTCATTGAGCGGGCGGCAGTCATTCTGACCGTCAACAGAGTTTTGCGAGACGAGGAAATCAGCCGCATTGCCGACAGCATCCTTGCCTTGCAAAACAGCGAGGACGCCACTATTCCAGCACTGAAAAAACAGCTTGCCGATACAGAACGTGGCATAGAGAATATGTTGAACGCCATCCAGCAGGGCGTACTGACCAGTTCCACAAAAGAGCGTCTGGAAGCTCTGGAAAAGCAAAGGGATGATTTGAAAATAGCCATCCTGCAAGCGGAGCTTCAAAAGCCAAAGTACACCAAAGAGCAGATTGTGAGCTGGATCGGGCAATTCAAATACGGCGACGTAAACAGCCGGGAGTACCAAAAACGTATCATAGATACCTTCGTCAACTCCCTGTACCTGTTTGATGACAGGCTCGTCATCACCTACAACTTCAAAGGCGGCACGGAAACGATTGAAAACACCATTGACATCTGAACCCCCCAAGGTTCGGACATCAATGGTGTTTTTCTTGTTTCCTTTGATTTATAAGGGATTCAGGGCTTCAAGGAGCAATTTCCTTTTCGGACATTCTTGATAAATCGTTGAATTTTAGGCCGTAAAACAGCGAAAACAATCAATCTGAACCCCTTTGTTCAGGACATGGTCTCTGGCTCCCTTTGCTCGCCAAAATAGATAGATTCCAGTTTCATTGGTGTCTTGTAACCGTTTTTAGCGTGAGGTCTGCGCTCGTTGTAAAACACCATATACGCATCTACTGCCGCTCTGAATTCTGCTTCAGAGCGGTATTTTGTTCGGTACAGTTCTTCTCGTTTCAACGAGGAGAAAAAGGACTCCATTACGGAATTATCATAGGGAACTCCCGCCTTGGAAAATGATTGTATCACGCCAAACTCCCTAAGATACGAGCACATGGCATAAGAGCGATAATTGCTCCCCCGGTCTGTATGGAATAGCAGTTGTCCTGCAGGCTTGCGGGATTCGTATGCTTGCTTGAATGTACTTTTCACAAGTTGTGTGCTGTTACGCTTTCCAACTCGATAGCCTACAATTCGCCTGGCATACAAATCGATAATAGCACAGATGTAGTACTTGATATCCTTACAAAGAAAATATGTAACATCACTGACCCATACTTCATTTGGCCGCGTTACCTCAAATTGCTGGTTTAAATGATTTTTCAAACTGCGTCGCTCTTTGGCATAGACCTTTTTGGCATCCTGTCGAATGCTTAGCAGGCCCATATCCCGCATGAGTTCCCGAACCATTTCCTGACTGACTTTATAACCTTCCTCTTTCATAACTGCGGTAATCTTTCCTGCTCCAAAGATTTGCTTACTTTCATCATAGATTTGTTGAATTCTGATCCGAAGTTCCTCTCTTCTCTTTGCATACCAAGTATTGTCCCGTTTGTTCCGGAAGATATAATTGTAGAATGTTCCGCGGGGAACTTTCAGCGCGTCACAGAGTATATGCACATTGTATTGGCCATGGAGTTCTTCTAACGCTTGGAGTTTTTCATTGAGAGGTGCGTTGGCGGTACAGTTTGCGATTTGTAAAATTTCCACGATTCCTTCCAGACGTTTGACCTTTGCTTCCAGCATCCGAAAATTTTTGCGAGTAAACTCTAACATACCCGGCTCAATCTGTGCGGACTTGATCCAAGCATAGAGAGTACTTCTGGAGATACCAGTGTCAGCGGCAATCGTCGCTACGGATTCTCCACCGACTAAAAAGCGTTCAACGGCTGCGAATTTTTCAGATTCCGAATAGTTTCTGCTTTTCATCCTTATCATTCCCTCCTAATGGTGTAGTTAAAATGTAGATATTTAACTCCATTATAAAGGATTAAATAATGTAGGGTTATTAGGCAGATATTATCCGTCCTACTCTTGCAAATAGCGGCTTTTTTTGCTAATATATAGGAGGAAATACTTAGTAAATTATATGGCTTAGAAAGTCGTATTGTGCTTTGTGTTAAACAGAGCCAGAAGAATTGTGAGGATTACAAGCAGTTGCTGCGTCACGCTTGTAATTTCTCATTACAAGCGCGCCGCAGCAACTGCTTAGTTGTAAGTATTTCCATTCTGACAGGGTAGGTGATATTTTTGCAGGCGAAGGCATTTGGAGAGAATCAAATTAAAAACATTCGCAACCATCTTGATACAAGAGATGCAAAATATATCACCTACCCTAAATTTATATTTCTTTGTGGAAAAGGTTTTGATAAAAGCGTTGAGGACTCTTATTGGAATACTAACCGTGGAATAATTCACCGATATATGGAAAAATTGTTGCCGGATATAAATGTTGTATTATCAGAACAATTGTGGGAAGATGGATTTGATAGTAAAATCGATCTCTTGACATTTGAAGAGTTCCTTGCTGAAGTTAGTGACGCAATTATTCTTTTTGTGGAAAGCCCCGGATCATTTTGTGAACTTGGAGCATTTGCTTACGCAGATTCACTGTTTAGTGACAAAATGATTGTTGTATTGGATGAGGCATATCGCAATAGCCGATCTTTTATCTCAACAGGTCCAGTTCTAAAAGCCTCAGATAACGGTTCAAAAGTTGTATATGCCGAAATAAAATACGGGGCGCTATTGGCAAGTGAAGAACTAAGATCGGTTGTGCTTGACTTAACAAGCAGAATGAAAACGAAAATTTCATCTATTAATAAACGAACAATCAATAAAGATACTAATGTATACATTAGCTCATTTATTCCTGAAGTACTTGAAATTATCAGACTGGCACAACCAATATTGAGTGCCGACTTAATTCAACTTTATAAGGACATCAAGGGTATTGACACTTTTACATTTATTAAGCGCAATGGCGAAGCTTTTTCACGTGAAATTCAAGTAACCTATATATGGAAAATGCTTAAAGTTGCACAGATAGTTCGTATAGACGAAGGATACCTATCTTTGCTGAATTATTCCAAAACGCAAAATTTCATGCTGAGATATTCAGGAAATGCTATGGATCGTGAGCGTAATAGAATTATATGCAGAAAATATCGTTATGGTGAGAAAGTATGAGCTCATTGATTACTCGAATTTCTTCAAATCTACAATTAAAAGACGATTACATTAGTTCCATTATTCGTCGTAGCAATTACTATTATAAAGATTATTATATTCCCAAAAGTAACGGCGGACGGAGAAAAATATCTCAGGCAAGTCCTGAATTAAAAACACTGCAGTATTGGGTCAAGACTAATATACTTTCTCTGCTACCAATTTCTAAAGCAGCTTTCGCTTACAACAGAGGAAACAGCATCAAAAAACACGCTACATTTCATAAAGAGTCTTACTTTATTTTTCATACAGACATAAAAGATTTTTTTCCCAGCATAACCTCAGAACACTTGGTCGCCGAGCTTGCTGCAAATCGCGGCATAATCGAAGCAGCAAATCTATGGGATGACGACATACTCGATGTTGTGTCAAGTATCTGTTTCCGACGCAATCATTTATGTATTGGCACAGTAAGTTCTCCTATCATATGTAATATCGTGATGTATGCATTTGATGAACATTTTACCAATTATTGCAATCGTCGTAATTGGAAGTATTCAAGATACGCCGATGATATTTACATATCTGCACAAGAATATCTACCTTCTTCTTTGCAGAGTGAAGTTAATGAAAAATTACACGAGATAGGTTTTTCTTCTAATGCATATAAATCATGGTTCTGTTCAAAAAAATGCCGGAGAGAGATTACTGGCCTGATATTAACAGAAACCGGAAAAGTTTCGGTCGGTCTGGAAAAGCGATTAGCCATAAAGAAAATGGTATATGAGCGCATTATGCATGGTCGGGGAGATCCAGACACTATTTTAGGAAATTTAGCGTTTCTAAAAGATGTCGAACCAAACTCATACAATAGTCTGCTCATTAAATATGCGGCATATTGTGACGGAGATATAATTGACGCAATTAAAACCGGGCCTAAACCACACCGCGTAATTACGCTTGATTTACCTGATATCTAAAATCCTCACTCTTCGTCGCTTTTATTGCACATAGGTTCAAGATCAAGATATGTTTAAACGAAACGATCTTTTGCAGATGTGTACCATCGTGATATCCGGATTTGCTTGGCATCTATAGTGTTGCGATATTCCAAAAATAAGACCATCTGCCAAAGGCAGATGGTCTTATTTTTCAGTCTGTCAAAAAACTATGCAAACGCCCCTGTTTCTGCTATAATAGAAGAAACGGGGGTGTTTACATGGAAGGTTGGAGAAAAGATGCACGGCATGAGCCAATCATCGTAGATTTGGAGGCGC
>OLSQ01000909.1_pt1 | contig 26524 bp, 4 predicted proteins | sample 1672561 | NCBI WGS metagenome assembly OLSQ01 (sample SAMEA3136699, study PRJEB25190) | human gut metagenome | biome: human gut; feature: human-associated habitat; material: faeces | place: Austria | collected 2013
TAAAGGATTAGTATCATCAACACTCTTCTACGGGGGAGCTAGTTTGTATTATTTAAATATATAATCACCAATAGCATTAGTATCAACAAAACCAAGAGATTTACCACCTGCTTTATAATATTGATTATTAGCAGGTAAATCAGCTATATTTCTAATACTACTCCACATAGGAATACGTCTTTGAATATAAACACTAACTTTATTTTCTCCAGCAAAGCGACCACTTTTATAAGTATTATCAAAATCTTCACCTTGCAATACATATCCTGCAACTTGATACATACCATTAAAAGCGTCACTTATTATAGATTGAGCTGCAACAGGAGTACTGAACAAAGTTTTACCTTCAGTATAAAGACCCCAAGGATTATACATGAACGACTCAGATGAAAGTCTATCAGCTTCATATAACCAATAGTTATATGGTATAGAATCTTCATCATCCCATAAACCTTTAAGAGCAATCATTGTCATAAGACCTCCTATAGTTCCAAGTAAATCTCCTATTTGTCTACGAAGATTAGCACGTTCATATTCAGGAACTAGATTATATGTATCTTTAGCTTTAAGAAGTATTTTGATTCCATTTTTGAAATAGAATTGAAGACTTTCAACAGCATCCATTTCTTTATCAGTAAATCCACAATCATGTTTGATTCTACGTACATTAAGATTAAAGAAATCTCTCATAGTAGTAATAAAACCTTTTTCAACACTATTTCTAGTTTCATCAAAGTAACCTCTAACTCTCCAACGTTTTAAAATACCTTGTGGAAGATGTTTATGGTATTGAGTTAGAATACTACCATAATAGTTTTGTTCAATAACACCTCTACCCATTTTATTATAGATACCATGTATTTTATTATTTACCTTTTTAACTTTATTAGACATCATGCCTATAATATAATAAGCTTTATTGACATTACTACTTCCATCACCAACCATTTGAGTTTGAAGTTTAGCTAATTGACTACCTTCTTTAAATCCCATATAACCATCATCGGTTAATTCAAGTTGGCTATAAATATCAGGAAGAGCTTTAAATTCTTCTTTTATTTTATCTCTAGCTTTTTTACGTTTATCTGTAAATTCTTTAATTTGAGCATCAGTAGCATTATCAACCATAAAATCAGTTATTAAATCACCTCTAAACCAAGCATATCTAGAAGCTTTTTCTTTATCATCTTTAATAGTTTTCTTAAATTCAGCAAATGCTTCTAGTTGCTTATCATTAAGTATATCTTTAAGTATATCTGATTCTTTATAAGTTATATATTCGGCTTCGCTCATAGGAGTAACACCAACTCCATAAGGGTCGTCAGGCATAACTACAAGTTTATTAGATTTAAGCATAGCAAATAAAACAGTATTCTGCATCATGTGTTCACCTCCTGATTGTTGAGCAAATCCAAGATTACGAATACGTTCACTCCATTTCTTTAAACCAACTTTAGTACAAACACCTGTTATTTCATCATAATCTACAACTTTAAGAGCTTTAATTATAGAATCTTGAAGACTATATGAATTAGTATTATACATACCTCTAGTATAACTAAATATACCTTTAGCATACTCACCCATAGCACTAGTTAATTCAGCTTTATTAAAGTATTCATGAGCAGCAGCTTCAGATATAATACCCATAGCACCAACAGATACATTTGCAAAACCTCCTTTAAAGTTAAGCATCATATAGTTGGCAGATGTAAATCCTTGAAGTCTACTAAATGCACGTGTAGCTTTACCTTCAGGTTTTTTAAATTGTTTCCATAGAAGTCTACGAATATAAGTTTCAAATTGTTTAACCAAATCTTCATCAACTTTAGTTTGATAAACTTTTTCTCCATCAGCACTTCTGTCAGCAGGTTTTAAACTACCATAATAATCATATTTACGAACATAAGCTCTTTGATTTCTAAGAGTTTCAAGACATTGATAAAGTTTTTCTTTATTATCAAGAACAGCATTAAAATTACCAGCAGCTTCTATAAATCTAGGAATAACTTCATCCCAATTATTATCTCTAAGGTCATTAGAAATCTTAGTGTTATGAGCAGTTACTTTCTTATAATTATCTTCCCATTTATAATAATCTTCTGTTTTATCTTTAGATTTCTCAACTTTATAGTTAATAGATTGAGAACTTTTTAATGCTTCTTCAAGTTCATCATCTGATTTAACGTCTATAGGTTTATCACTATATAACTCTTTTAGATTAGGCATAAGAGGAGTAATATCTTTATCATAACCTATTTCATCGTAATAAGCTTCTTTACCTAGTTGATTATTATCTAATGCTAAACCAAACATTTTACCTGCTTCAACAATCCAATCTTTAGTAGTTGTTTCCTTATTAATTTTATATGAAGGAAGATAACCTTTAGCAAAGTATTTTTTAGCAGAATCAATATGTGCTAGTTCAAGCATAGTATTTTCTAAGTAGTCTCTAAGTTCTTTAGCTTTATCTGAAAGTTGAGTTTTATTGTCATATATACCACCTTGAGAACCATTTACATAGTTTTGAGTTAAAGTAGAACTTGTTCCTTTATAATAAGGATTTCTCATATCTTCATCTTCATTATAAACTTCTCCAAGTTCAGTTTTAGTTTTACCATCAATAACTTTTCTTTCAAAATCTTTTATAGGTTTCCAACTACCAATAGGTTCATCAAAAGAGTTTCTAGTTTGCATAAATTCATCAGTATATTGGTAAGTAACCCAACAATCTAATGGCTCAAAATGTCTAGTATAAGGATTATAAACATGGTTTTTATCATACCATTCTTGATATGCTCCAGGTCTATTAGCTTCTTCATCTTGAGCTTTGTGCATAGCTTCATAATAGTATTCAGTTTTAGTTTTATAATAAACACTATTAATAAAATCAATAGCTTCTTGTCTTTCAGTATCTAACCATTTATTATATTCAGGAGTTCCTTTTTCAGCTTTAGGCTTAGCATAACTAAATAGATATTTATTAGGAACAAGTTTACCTTCTTCTGTATGAACAAAACTTCCATCTTCATTTTGTTCAAGACAAACTCTAGTAAAAGCTTTATAATATTCACCACCTTGTTCTTCAGCAGCTTTCATTTGACTAATATAAAGCTCTTTATTAGTTTCAAAGGAAACATTATCTTCAATAAACTCTTTATCTGCTGTAGAAGGATAAGATTGTTTTATTTGACGAATAACATTATAAAGTTGATTAAGTTTATCAAGCTCATCAATTCCTTCTTTAGTATTAGGAATTTTATTTAAATCTACTCTTTGAGTAACATCATCATAATATTTTTCCAATATCTTATTAATTGCTGTTATAGTAGCAAGATATTCAGGATTATCTTTAAACTTACTAGATGATTGACCACTCATGCCTTGATAGAAAGCAGCACTATATATATCCCCCGTAGGAGAAGCATTACTTATCAATACTCTATCAGTACCTGCTGGAAGACCAGTAATATTATATTGGTCAGTTTGAGCTTCTTTAATCTTTGCAAGTTCATCATCTGTTAGAAGATTACCATTAGATATACCTTTTTCATCTTTTATACCTTTTTTACCATTAGCTTCAGAACAAATTTTATTTATTCTAATAGATTTATTATTACCACTTCTATTTAATTTATGAAATGCTCTAAGAAGTCTAACTTTAACATCAGATTTATTGCTATAATCAATAACATCTTTATTTATTATAAATCTAGCATTACTTAATACCCAATTACGAGCATCAGCATATTGTTTATTTTGAAGAAGAACATCTAATGGAACTGTAGGTACACCATTACGTCTTAATTCAAATGAGTGCATTATGTTCAAGTTCTTTCTTAATATATCTTCAAAACCAAACTCAGCATCATATTTAAAATATTTACTTTTTAAAGTTCTATCTGCTTGAACGTATTGAGAAAGAATAGTTCCTTCATGAACATCATATATACTAGAAGCTTCTTTTTCAGTTATATCTTTAAGTTTTTTATTAATAGCATTTAATCTAGTTTCATCTTCAGTTTCTCCTTGAGCTATAGCAAGAGATTCTTTTTCTCCTGCAAATTCATTAGGTCTAACTTTCAATTCATCACCATCATAGTAATAATAAGTATAAGAATCATTTTCGTTATCAAAGCCATTACATAAAAGAGCGTTTATTTGTTTATTTATTTCTGCTATTTTTTCATCATTATCTTTATTATTTCTTTCAGTAAAATCATGTAGTTCTACTTTCTTATAATAAAGCTTCATGTAAGCTTCAAATATTTTAGGATGATGGTCTATCATCCATTTTTCATTTTTAGCTTTATTGATATAATATTCAGGTTTAGCTTCTTGATTGATATGTCTTGCTTTAAACATATCATAATCATTTTTAGCTTTCAAATGTTGAATACTACCCATACCGAAAGTTCTACCAGCATCAGTAGCCTTAGTTTTTAAATCAAATAGAGTATCAACAAATTCCTGACTATAATCATGTATAATATTACAATTTTTATCAATAACATCAGAAAGACCAACACCTGCTTTTTCAAATTCAGCAATTCTCTTTTTGAAATCACGAACTTTTTGCATTGTAGTAAGACGCTTAGCTTCCAAATCATTATTAACTTCTTTAATAACAAGTTGAACTATAGGATTACCGTTTTCCCAAACATCATGTATTTTACCTATCACACCTGTAGTCATCCAATAATTATCCATTACATCTATAACTTGTTCACGTATAATAGGATTATTAGATTTCTTACCATAATATTCTTCGTTGAATGTATGAGATAATTCGTTTATTGGTAATTTAGCTACTTCATCTACAGCTTTATTAATAATATCTATATAGTTCTTAATGTCAGAACTTTCAGAATCAATATTGAAATCTCTATACTGACCAAAATTATTAATAAAACCAGTAGTTTCATTAAATACTTTAAGGTATCTATTTTGAAGACTTTGACTAGGTTTTACGAGTTCAATAACTCTAGGATCAGTAATAGGTAAATAATGACCTTTATTATCAGGGTCTTCAATAAAGTTTCTAAAGTTATCAATAATACGTTTTGAAGCAACATTAGCATATTTAGCGGATTCTCTAGTTATAACTTTAGCATTAGTTTTTACACTAGATAATGTATTTTCAACACCATTTAATCTAAGTTTTTCAGTAGATTCAATAGCACTCATATCATTTCTAGAGTTACCAGCATAACGCATATAATTATAAGTTGTTTTATTAGCATCCTCTAAGCTATTAGCAGCATTAGCTAAACCTTGACTATCATTATATATACTTATAGTAAAAACATTATCTAGATTTTTAGCATTTCTATTTATGGCTTTGATGATAATGTCTTTCATATACTTACTTAGCTTAGGCGATTTAGTTATAGCGTCTATTTTCTGTTCATCAGTATAATCAGTACTTCTAAGTAATTTATTAAAGTTGTCCATATTTACTTTCATAATAGTAACATCAACATATTTACCATTAGAAAGTTTTACACGTTGAAAACTTGGCTCTTTAGGATTAATTATATAATTAGTTAAAGCATTATTAGTAATAATAAGATTGCTTGTATTCAATTCAGGTCTATTTATCCATTCAACAATTTGATTTCTAGCTATATTAAGACCTGTACCAGGTTCAGAAGCAAGTTCTTCTAAATTAAAATCTATATTATCTCCAACAACTTTCTTTCTTTTACTTTGACCATAAATAGAATCATGAGTTTCAAGATAAATATCTGCTAAAGCAAGATAAGTTTCTTTATTAAAATCATAATCTTCTTTACTGTTTCTATACTCACTTATCCAAGCATCGAAAAATTCAGCAGCAGGATATTGATTGTTATTTACATTAACAGAAAATTGATTTATCTCATTACGACCAAGTTTATTCAAAGGATAAAGTATAATCTCATTACCCAAATCAACTATTTTATAGAGAGTACTATCAGTTCTATATTTAAACCTTACATAAGTATTAGTGTGATAACGATTTCCACTATCTTCTGAAGCATAATCATTTTTAAATTTAATACCAGCTTTTTCAAGTCTAGCATTAAATTCAGATTCAGTTTCTTCTCTAGATTGATTCTTTGTAGAAGCTGTAGGTCTAACAACAATAATACCTCCAAATTTTCTATCATTCAAACCTAATTGAACTTGTTTTTCTTTATTAAGATAAACTGTTTTAATCTTTTTAAAATCATCACCTTTAGTTCTAATATAGTTTTGAATAATTCTATCACCAACTTCAGCATATTCTACGTCATTATGAATACCAAAATTATCTCTAAACTCAGAAACAAAACCTATACCTCCATCTTCAATATTATCTTTAAGAGGATTATTTGATATAATTTTAGATATACCTGTATGAGTTAATCTCATACCTTCAACTTGAACTGCATATTTAATCAAATCTATAGCAGCAAGTTTAACAAGAGGATTTTTATTATAAATAGCTTTATCAAACTCATTATAAAGTACATCAGAATCAGCACCATTATCTATAAATTCAATAGTTTGCATTCCTGTTCTCCAACCTCTACGAGCATCATTATAAAGTTGTACTTTAAGCAAACTAAATATACCACTATAATCAAAGTTCTTTTTAATCCAATGAACTTTTTGAGCAGGAGATAAAGTAGCAAAGTTATTAATTTCTTCTTGAGTAGGAGAAGATAAATCATTTACAGTAAATGGAACATATTTAGTTCTTCCGTTTTCATCAGTAGTTTTATAATCAGTTCCTACATATTTATTATAACCATAAATTCTTTCTGTTTCAGCAAAAGTATTATCAGCTACATCTACGTTTATGTTACCTTCTTCAAGATTATAAGTTACTCCACCACATATAGCTGGAACTTTTTTATAATAATAATTAAGGACATAATTTTGAAAGTCTTTATAAGTATCTTCATCAAGTTCTGTATTATAACCACTAAACACATTTCTTAAACTCTTAATAAATTGAACAAAGTTCTTATTTTGAGTATCAAGAATTTCACTAGAAACTTTAATACTAGTAGCTGTACTATATTTTAAGAAACTATATAGAGAAGGATATTTAGATTCTTTAATTCTATTAGTTTTTATAATACCATCAAGACCTTCAGATATTCCAGGATAAATAGCTTCAAGAATATGTTTACCATCAACAGAAAGAACTGGAGTGTTTTTATCATCTGAATTTAAATCTCCAGACTTATATATAGCTTTATGTATATCATCAAAAACTTTATTTGTAGAGAATACTGTTTGTTTAGCTCCAAACTTATCAGGATTACAACAACTAGCTATTTTACCAATAGCATTAGCAGTTTTCTTTATATTATTAAATATAAGTATATTTCCAAGGTCAAACAATAATTTGTTCTCTACGGGGGAGCTAGAGCTAAACTCACCTTCTTCATTAATTCTATCAAGAAGTTTTTGTTGAATGATAGCCAAATCTTTAGTATCTTCTCTATTAAGACCTATTGTAATCTTTTCATCACCTTTTTGTCTAAATATTTCATTAAACTGTTTACCATATTTTTCGTTAATTTTAGCAAGAGTAGCAGTTATAGGAGTTTTTTCTTCAACTTTGATACCAAGCTCTTTAGCAATATCTTCGATAGCAGTGAAAATAGGATTAGAATAATAATCATTAAATACACTTTTACCTCTTTTATAATTCTCTGCTATTCTAGTAATACCAGCTTGCATTATAAATGGAACTGAAGTCATATAGTTACAACCTACATTAGCTAGAGTTTTAAATACAGCAAAAGTATAATCATTAACATTAGGTATAGCTCCTTCCTTAATAGCATCAAGAATGTATGCAGTAGTTTGAGAACTATAACTAGTCAGAATCATATTATCAATGTTACGATTATTACGAGTGTAACCATAATTTGTGTGTCTGATTGCGAATGTCTTATCAGTCGATTTCGTGCCTTTAGAGCTATTAAAAAAATTATTCTGAATAACTGTAGGGTCAGAATTTTCAGGCGTGTTATAGACGATGTATATAGGTTCATTCAGCGTTGGTTTCACTACATTGCAAACCGAACATAATGTGTCCAAAGATACAGAAAATGCTTTAAGTTTAAATCCACTCATAGCATCTTCTTGATATTCAATTTGGTCTAGAACATTATATGTACTTCTACCTTCACGTTCAGTTTTAATATCACGATTCATAGTTTTAGCAAGAGCTTCACTAATCTTATCAAAATTAGAACGAGAAAGATTCTCTTCAAGATTCTTAGGGTCTAGAAGAATATCTTGCATAGCTTGACATATAGCATTATTTCTAGCTTTACGTGAATTATATTTAGCAGGATTATCATTAAAGTTCTTAACATAAGTTTCATAATCATCAAGATTATTATCTTTTACAATTTCAGATATAGAATCTTGAATTTTACTTATAGCTTCTTTAGATATACCATCAAAGTTATTATCAACATAATTATAAAGGTCAGTTATACTTCCAATAAGTTTATCTATTGCAAGCATAATAGGCTTTATATTAGGTTTATCTTTTTTAGGTTCATTTTTAGCTCTAAGGTCTTCTAGATTATCTATAAAGCTATTTAATTGAGCTTTATAAATATCAGCTTTACTTTCACCTTTCATTTGTTTAGCTATATTAGAAGCTATCTGAGCAAAATAAGATTTGAATTGACCTCTACTATTAGCAGGAAGAGAATTAATAAAATTATTAAAATCTTCTTTTTGAATATCATCTAATATATTATATAACTTAGCTTTATTTTTGTCATCAATAGTACTATTTACCCAATTAATATAATTGAGAATATTAGCTTCATCAACATATTTAACTTTATTAATTTCTCCATTTCTACTTTTATAAGTTTCAAAATTGATAGCATAAACAGAGTCAATATCAAAGTCAGAACCTGTTTGAGAAACCCAGTCATTAGGAACAACAATAGTTGAACCCATAGAATCATCAAGAATACCTTTGATTTTCATATTGCAAACTGATTGTTTACCTTCAGTAGGAATACGATAACCAATTATCATATCAAGATGTTTCTTTTCAAGTTCTTTAAGTATATCACTTTCAGACATACCTTTATAATGCTTACTATTTCTATCAATACCTAAGAAAGATAAAGGAACTTTAACTTCAATATATCCTTGAGGTTTACCATCTTTAATTGGATGATATTCCAAATCATCAGCATAACTAACTTTATCAATATTAGTATCTGATAAAACTTTAAAACCAACATTAGTTACCTGAGCTGCATGAAATCCTGGAAGTTTTTGACGAGTAATAGCAGTATTGAATATAGATTGAACAGCAGATTCAAGAGTTGCTATTTGATTTGACATAGCAGAAGGCATAAGAGGAAGACCAACTTCATCTAGAGTAACATAATCCATAAGATTACTATCCATTCCTCTACGATAAAGTTCATCTGCAAACTTACCATAAAACTTCTTCTTAGCTTCAACACTAAGATTATTAAAAGCTTCAAGGTCAATATTACCATCTTTATCAAGAGGAATATCAAACTCTTTCATAATATCAAGATAACTCTCAAAAATGTTTTCATTAAAACATTGCATAAGAACTTTCTTTCTAGAGTCATCATCAGAAAGGTTATCTATAATCTTTTTCATAATCTGAATACCAGCTTTATTACTACTATTCATGTGTTGTGGAGTTTCTTGCTGAGTATAAAGATTATTATAAGAATAATATTGAGATAGTTCTCTTGCTTTAGCTACAAATTGATTATATTTTTCAGACTTAACATCATCAAAAGCATCATTCATCTTTTCATTATTATCCCAAACTGTAAGAAGTTCTTCGTTTGCAGCTTTAGATGTCTCAACAGTATTAAGCTGGTCTATACCTGCTTCTTTCATCATATTATAAACCTTTTCAAGTTCAGTACCTCTAATAAATTGAGGTATAAGAACAAACTCGGCATTTTTAATTTGACGAGGAACATCTATATTATAAGTATCATCATGATGAACATCATAATAGAAGTTCTTTTGAACTTGAACAAATTCCTTAATATCTTTAGCTGTTATCTTAGGTGCATTATCATCTTCAGGATCATAAGCTAAAATCTTCTTAATAAGAGGAAGATGTCTTTGAAGTTGACCTCTAGCTGTAATACGTCTTACCCATTCTTCAAAAGTAATATATGATTGAGCATCATTAACCTTAGTATCGGTAAAACCTCCTTTACGTATAGGATTACCATCCTTATCTGTTTGAATAACTCCATTCTTAACAACAACTGGACCATAAAGAAGAAGATTAGCAGCATCTTCTGTCATAAGGGGATGTCTACCACCAGTTAGTTGTTTATGAAGAGCAGCTAATGCTTTGTTGTTAGTAAGTTTAGTATTCTTTATAGTAAGACCTCTAAACTTAGTATAAATCTTAATACCTTCAAGTTTAGTACCTTTGAATATATCTTGAACGTTTTCCTTAATAGTTTCTTTACCATTCTTGTAAGTATAAACGCCATTAGTGAGATATGTATCAGTAATCTCTTCTACGGGGGAGCTATCAGTTACTTCAGCATTATATATTCCAAGTGGAACACCTGAACCTTGTCCTTCTTTAGCACGTTTAAGAACAGTTTGATTATTCTTATAAAATTTAGTATTACCTTCAAGAAGCATATCATAAAGATTATGTATAAGGAAATTGTTACACATATATTCTCTTATAGTATCTTCGTTAACAGTTACTCCTTTAATAAGATTTTTATATTCATTTATACGAGCATTAGCATCTTCAAGATAAGCAGCTATAAATTCTTCAAGTTTTTCATCTATAGCTTGACGTTGTTTATCGGTTTTAAGTTCAACGTCTCTTATAACTCCATCTTTATCTCGAATTATAGTAATACCATTTTTAGCACCCCCGTAGAGGAAATTTATACTACCATCACCTTTATCTTTAAGACTAGAATCAAACAATTCATCCATAAAGTTTCTAGTAGTAACTTTACCATTCTCATCTTTAACATTAACAGTAAATTTATTAGAATGGAATACATTACCAGCTAACTTATAACCAACTACAGTTCCATCTTTAGTTTTAACTTCATCAAGAACTGTTCCATTATCACCAAGATGATAAAAAGCATAACCTTTATCATTACTTCTATCTGCTTTGAATTTAGGTTTTATTTTACCTATAGGAGATTTTTCATCAGCTTCAAGTTTAATTTTACCTGTTCTTGTAAATTCAAAATAATAATCCAATGCAGTTGCAGCATCAATAAGTTCTTGTTTAAATTGATTACGCATAGCAATAAACATAGGATGATTTTTATCTATTTCAAATTTAGCTTTAGAATAATGCTCTCCTTTATAATCAAAATCACCTCTTTTAAACTTACTATAAAAGTATGATTGTAGAGATTCACGAATTGAGCCTTGTAGACCTGTAGAAGAACTATTTACAACAGATTCAAGTTCAGGATTAAATAGAACATCTTTACCCCATTTATTTTTACCAAGTTGACCTTTAAATACAAAAGCAGATACTCCAGGAACTACAACTAAATATCTATATTCATCATCATTAATCTTTTCTAGAGCACGACTATTATAAATATTAAATCCATTCTTATCATATTTACCTGATATAGCTTTAACTATGTCTTCTTCTGTAGAAGCTTTAAATGATTCATATTCTTGACTACCAGGTTGCATATTTAGAACTTCTCCAAGTTGAGGATGTTCTTTAATATAATCAGCAGGAGTATATATGCTATAAGTATCATCAAGAATATGTTTTATACTAGAATTAACATTATCAATATTGTATATTCTATATAGATTATCTGTATTAATTCTAGGAGCTTTAATCATAAAAGTTTTAGGAGCATCAGATGGAGTTCTAGTAAAATATAATCCTGAAGTAATATCTTTTTGATTATCTGTTATAGCATTAAAGAAACTAATAAAACTAGTAGGAAGAAAATCACCTTTAGTTTGGTCAGAATAAACAGCATTATTAGAATTATCCATATTAGAAGTTCCATCAAATAAAGATAATTTTAAAATATCAAAAGCATCTTCAGTCATAGATAAATTACCATTATCATCTACTCTAAACATACCTTTAATTATTTCACCGTTTTCATCTTTTTGTTCAAGGAAATATGGAACATACTGATATTGATTAGATTTATATCTTTCTTGACCCCATTTAAGAAGACGAGGATTTAGAACAACTTTAGTAGCACCTGTAGTAGTAGAAGCTACTTCTTCTCCATCTTTATAATATTTGATAACACTATCATTTAAAATACTATAAAGTTGAGTCATTCTACTATTATTTATAATACTAGAAGAATTATTACCATAAACATTTCTAGAATTTAAATCTGTAACTACAGTAGAATATGGAAGAACAGCATCAACTATATTTAATAAAGCTTTATCTGCTGTAGAAGTTATATAATCTTGAGAATAAATCTCATTTAATTTACTTCTAAGTTCTTCATCATTATATCTATAGTTACCAACTTTCTTAGTTTTTTCTTTACTTGTTTCATTTAATTTATTTAGAAGTTTACTTATTTCAGATTGTTTAGCAGCATAACTATTTAGTATTTCTTCATTACTATTAGTCAAACCATAAAGTAAAGAGTTAAGACGACCAACATTATCCATCATAGTTTTTAAATCACCATTAGGATTGTTATTTTGTTCACAACATAATTGAACAGAATTATAACTTATAGAAGGAATATATTCTTGAAGAATTTCAACTAATCTACTTATAGTATCATCTACTAAAGATTTATCTAGAATACCAATATTTTGTTTTCTATCACGAATAAGTTTTGTTAAATTAGATTGTTGAATAGAAGCAAAATTTCCATCAACTTCAATCATTGTAGATTTAATATCATTCCTAAAATCGTAAAATAAACAAGTTCTAGGATTAGCTCTTTCATTAGAAGTTCTTGTAGAAGCTTGACCATTATTAAGAACTACTTCGGTTCTTTCCATATTAGTCTTTGCAAATACTTTAAATACTTCAGCACAAAAATCAGGATTATTTTCAAGGTCTTCTGCAAACTTAGCAAAAGCTTTAAATTCAGGTATAGTTTTAGATACATTTTTAAGACTTTCTATCATAGCAGTTCTATTGTTATAACGAAGCCTATACATCATAGCAGAACAATTACCAGCATCCATGTAATTAGTCATACCAAAAGTATTATTTGTATCTACAAGCCATTGCTCATTTACTTTTTCTGTACTAAGTAATACAGGTAAAGTATTAAAATAATTCTTTATTCTATCTGTAACATGAGTATTAAAGTCAGAATAACTTCCAATATGATTAGTTACATCATTTATGTATGTATCGGTATTAAATGTATCAGCGTTTACTTCACTTTTAAATTCAGATGATAAAGCATCCTCTGTTTCTTTCTCAAGTATTTCATCTTTCAAATATTCATCAACTTCTTTATATATAGATTGAAGTTTTTTAGTACCTAAAATACTTCTATAATAAGCTTTTCCTCTTTGAGAATTAAGCTCTTTGAAAACAGCTAAAGTATTTATAAATGCAACAGTTTTATCTTTAACGTTATCATCTATATATTGAAGTTTATTTTCAGATAACTGATATTCAGCATAAACAGTCTCTATATCTTTATTTTGTTCTTTACATATATAATCAAATACTTTTTTAGCCCAAGTATCACGAAGAACACTATAATAATATTCAAACTTATTACCTTTTATAGTAATACCTTGGTCTTGAATATAATTATATTTGTTAAGAATTATATTAGCACTAATTCTTTTACTTTCTTCTCTAGTTTCAAAACTACTATAGCCATATCTATAATCATAATCATGTTTTGATTTATCAGGTATAGCAGTATCATCAACATCTTTTACACTTTCAGGATAATAATCCTGAATAGCTTTAGCTAAAGCTTTAAAAGAATATTTATCTTTCAAAGAAGCAACTTTACCTGTTTTAGCTTTATACCACTCTTTAAATGCTTCTTTAAAATCTTCGTTTTCAATAGCATTTCCTAAGTAGGAGTAAAACTTAACATCATCATTACCTACAAGATTTCTAACCTCATTAGCAAACCTCTTGTCTAGAAATTTAATTGAACAAATCATATCTTTAATATTTTAAAATTAATACGTTACAAATTTAAATTAAATACTACAAGTAATATTAATATTTCCATTATTAGTTAGCCTATTAAAATCACTTTTAACTTCTTTTGGAAGTATTGCGTGAATATCACTCAATGATGTTACTATAGTTTCATTATCATCTTTTTCGAGTGAATAAGCGTTATTTGTTGTAATATCATCCATAAAATCATTAAAATCATTAAAATCATCAGATGAAGAATCATCTTGTTTATGTTCATTCATAAACGAACTTAAACCTGAAAAATCATCGTCTTCGTTTTCACCATTATAATCATCGTTTTGTGGAGCAATAGGAAGACCAAAATCATCATCACTTAAATCATTTTCGTCAGTAAGAACAGTTGAATTATCAGCAGTAGCATCAAGTTCCATATTAGAAAAATCATCACGCTCTTCACTTATAGACGTATTATCAGAATTATTTATAGCATTATTAAAAGCTTTAAGAACATCAGTATAAAGACTATTATCTTTTATATTCCAACCAAAAATCTTAGCAATAAAGTTTGCTATTTTAGTAAGAATACTTTCTTTTTTAGATTTATCTTCTTTATTTATGCTATCAATACTATTAAGATAATCAAAATAATCTTTATTAGTTATAGATTCTACTATAAATTCTTCCATCCTTGTATCAGATTTCTTATAATCAATAGCAGACTTAATTCTATTTAAAACTTCTAACCTCTTTAAATTCTTAGCTTCTTTAGCTTTAGCTATATCTTCTGTAAGATGTTTATCAAATTCATCACGAATAACTTGCATTTCTTTTACAAGATTATCATAATTACTTTGATTAGCATCATTATGAAGAATTATATGAAGTTTCTCGTGTATAAGTTTTCTAATACCAATTATTTGTTTACTTCTATTGTTAGAAGACAAAAGATTAAGCATTTGTGAACCAATAACAACAGTTCCTTTTCTTATTTTTCTACCACTACTGTGTTTAGAATCTCCACGGTAAACTGTATAATAAGAATCTGATTGAGAAGCAGTTTCGGCTATACTACCTTTTTCAACAACTTTACCATTTTCTTTCTTTCTATAATTCTTTTTAGCATCATACTTAATAACATCAGGAAATAAGTCATCAAAATTAAAACCAGCTTCATTAGCTTGACTTCTAAGGTCAGTTATAACTTCATCTCCAAATACTTGTTCTGCAAGTTTAACACCTTTATGTTCTTCTTTCGATGTTACTATTTCTTTATTTTTTTGATAATCATCTTTATTAGCTTCATTGTCTACATAATCTACAGTTGTAGGTTTTGTAGTTTCTTGTTGTTGAACATTAGATGTCGATGGAAAACCAACTTTCATAACTTGATTAGCAAGTTGTGTTCTTTCTCCAATAGGATGAAAATTTCTTCCATTTTCACCTATAAAAGTATTAACTTTTACAAGGTCGTTACTTATTATAAAGTCACTATAAGAATCATATTCTTTATGATAAGCATTTTTTGATGAAGAAGGAATATCAACAACTAATTTATTATCATTCCATTTAAAGAAACCATTTCCTAAATCTCCTCTAGTACTATCATTCACAATACCTTTTCTAGATACATCTATAGTACAAAATTTCTGTGCAACATCAGCTAAAGCTTTAAGAGTGTATTGAACTAATAGATTAGAATCTATTTTATCTACAGGTAAATTACCTTCAAGAGTTGCAGAAGCTTTTCTTTCTTTAGATATAACTATACTGCCCTCCATAATAGGAGAGCCACTTTTATTAAAAGCATAACCTTTAAAACTACCATCAAGATTAAAATAAAATCTAATTCTACATATATCGTTATTTTTACCTTTACCTATAACTAAATCTTTTTGAAGAAGATTTCCACTTTTAGTTACTCCGTTATTATGAACATGAATATTACCGATACTAGCTCTAAATATTGCAGGTCTAGATTTAACATTAACATTATTAATAGCAAATATATTAGCTATAAAGTTATCAAAATCATTATATGCAGTTGTACTTCCACTAGAAAAGAAATCAGAAATATGACTTCCAACAGCTCTAAAAATTTCAGATAAACCTTTGTTATTTTTTAAATCTTCACTTGTAAGTCTAAGAGCTTTAGCAGCAACATAATCAGGTTGAGAATTTCTACTATTCACAGATATAACAACACTATTTTCTACAAAGTTAGATATAGGTCTAACTCCAGGTTCTCCAGAAATTGTTATATTTTCATTAGAAGTAACTATACCTAAATTTATTTGTTTATTAACTACTAAATTTTCTGAGAAAGCTTGAGTTGGTCTATTAAGTTTGTCATATTCTTCATCAGGATTATCAACTATTCTATTAATTTCTCCTTCATTAATACTTGTAACTTCAACATCCATAGACTTCTTTAAAGAACTTATAGTTGTATAATCTTTAAGAAGTTTTTCAGTCCATGCGTGAATATTAAATTTAATTCTCTTTTTATTCTCTTCTTTAGTTGCAGTATCAGATTGAGTAGTAAAATTATATAGTTTTATAAGATGACTAAGAAGTTTTCTATAATCAGGATTCTTTTGTTTATCGAGTTTAATAAATCTATCTTTAGGTTCTTCATTTCTAGATTGCTTAACTAAACTTTCAATATAAGGGTTTTTACTAAAGTCTTCAAGATTATCATTAGAAATATTTCCATCAATTATACATTTAGTAATTATCTGAAGAACATCATTTTTTGAACCACTATCAGCCGTAAATAAGTCTGCTATAAAGTTTTCAAATTTACTTATACCGTTAAGAGGAATATCAGTTCTCCAACCTTCATTGTAAACAACAAACTTATTATTATTAACATAAGGTATTGGAACAGTAGCAATAATTACTTCTCTACCATAAGAGGTTTTAGCACTAATAACTACTTCTCTACCAGAAACTTCAGCATGAACTGTATCACCAACTTGAAGATTATTCATAACATTTTCATAATCTCCTAATTGTTGAGGATTTCCATATTCTTCATCTTGATAAAAATCTCTTAGCGTATTTATATTAACTCTAGTAGAATTAACATCTTGATTTTCATTAAGAATTTCATCTTTAGTTTTATCAAGATTATTTATAAAATCACTACTTTTAAGATTTTGTTTATCTATTACGATATAACTAGCTTTAGCTTTATTTGAATTAAGAAGATAATCTCTAATACTTTCATACATTTCATTAGCTAAAGCTTTCTTATTTTCATAATGTTCAGTACATATTCTAAATATATCTTCAAGTTTAATTACATATTTGCCATTAATCTTTGGAACAATAAGATTCTTAGCATAGTTTTCTACAAAAGCTTCAACAGCTTTATTAAATATATCTTCAGAATCTTTTGAATAATCAATACTTCTAGCAGCAAAAGCTAAATTAGCAGCACTACCTTGTAAAGCTGTCATCTTAGCAAATGTATCATGAGCTGTTTTATTAGCTTCTATAGCTTGTTCTACAGCTTTTGTAATATCTCTAGTACCACCAGCTTCTGCATAATCTTTAAGTGTTTCAGTCCTAGCTTTATCATAATCAGGATTAGGGTCTAAAGGACTAGCATATCTAGACACAGAAGCCCTTATAGACTGAATAAGGTCTTGGTCAGCTTCATTAGTAGAATTAAGGTCTAGCTCCCCCGTAGAAGAATCATCTTGTTTACCTTCTTCTGATTGTTGAGATTTAGCAGGAGCAGGTTGAGTAGTAGGTTGAGGAGTTGAAGGTAAACTTCCTTCTACGGGGGTGCTACCTTGTTCAACTCCATTAGAACTTTCATTTGGGTCATTTTTAAGTTCTATAGTACCATGTGTCATAACATGGAGTTTATTTCCACTATCAAAATCAATAGTAGGATTTGAAGTAATTTTCCAATTATCAGCCATAAAATCAACACCATCTACTATATTAAATAATTCTTCATTATTTAAAATATCAGGAGTTGTAACATTACTCAAATCTATACTATAAGTTCCATCTTGATTCTTAACTACATTATATCCTTCTTCATCATCATTAATTTTAATTATATCAATACCGCTTGACGTATTTATTTTGACTTTTGACGGCATTGAATTTTCTTCTTGTTCTTGTGTTTCGGACTGTTCATAACCCTCTATTTGCTCGTTTCCTTGCGTTTCTGAGCCTTCAGATGGTGTTGGTGATAGATTATTCGTCTCCTTTGTTTCATTCGATTCTGCGGCTTTATTTTGCGTCTTAGATTTCTCCTTGTTTGATTTATCTTCATCATTAGTTCCTTCTTCACCATCAACATCTTCATCGTCAATACTATTAGCATCGAATGTAGCAGCAACTATAGGACCGATAGTTTCATTACGAGGGTCTGTAATATTAAGTACAGTCATAGCTTTATCTAGATTTGAAGCTTCAGATGGAGTAAGGAAATCTAGATTAACTTGAGTATCAGTACCATCTATTTTAGATTTAAAATACTCGCTTAATTCATCTAAATGGTCACGATGATTTCTAGTTACATCACCAATAGTTTTATAAGAAGAATTTATAGCATTTCTACGAGCTTCATTAAATGTATTGTTTTTGAATCCAATCCAAGATTGAAAATCTTTAACAGTATTTATCTTAGCAGCTTCTTCTCCTCTAATTAGAGTATCAAGATATACTGCTTTTTGATAACTAGTTTTTAAAGATGTATTTCCATCACCTAATTCATTAAGTTTAGTCATAGCATCTTTATAAGCTTTGTTTTTATCAAAATATTCTTTTTTAAATGCAGTTAAATCTTCTTCGTTTTGAATCTTATTAAATCTACCTTCTTTAAGACCTAGATATTCTTCAAGAGATTTAAAATCTCCAGTATTAACAGTATCTGTTATAAGTTTCTCTAAATCAGCATCAATTTCTCTTGCTTTTTTATTATGACTATATACATTTCCAAGACTAAATAGAATATCAGCAGCAGATAAATTTTTATCATTACCTAATTCTTCTTGTTCTTTCTTAATAGTTTTATTTATAGAATCTAATGCTATTCTAGATGTAAGAAGCTTTGTTTTTTTAACTTCTTCTTCTATAGCTCTTCTTTGGTCATAAAGTCTATATAGATTGTTAATCTTAACTTCAAGTTCCATAGCTTTTTCATACATTGGATTTTCATCAAGATTAGCTTCTTGTTTCTTAGTAGCATAATCATTATAATAAGATTCTCTTTGTCTTTTAAGAGAATCTATATTAATGTTATGATTAACATTTTCGCTGGCAGCTATTTGAAGAAATTCTATAGGTACATCTTTATCATTTGCTGATTGCAAAGCACTAAGTTTATCTATTTCTGCATCATAACTTTCTGCAATCTTATCCATTTTATCAAGAACATCTTGTTGCCAAGCATCAGAACTTTCATTGTCTTTAATGATACCTTTTTCTTTAAAAGCTTTCTTTACATTATCATCAGAGAAATAAGCTCTGGTCATATTATAAGTGCCATTATTTATAGCACTTATAGTAAGATTGTTTATATATATGTCTTTAGCTAATGCGGCAGCTGCATCTTGTTCTTCTTTAGTTTCTAGTTTTCCACCTTTCTCATCAAAAGGATTTATTTTCTTATCATAAATTGCAGATAGTTTAGCAGCTAAATCATTCATCTTTTCACTTCTACCTTCAATATCAGCTTTCATTCTTTGAACTTCAGGTAAATCTGATAAACTTAACCAACCATCAGTAGGTCTTTCTTCACCAGTTTCTTTAGTTTTAAAGTTCTTATTATCAGATTTTTTATTTTTAATAGTATTACTTATTCTATGAAGTTTAGAACCACCAGCTTGAAAAACTACACCACCAAGAACACCCCAAAAAGCACTTTCATAAAGTTGAGGATTTCTAAAGTATTCACCATATCTATAATCCCAAGGATTTGGATTCTCAGTACCAAGCATAACTCGACCTGTGTGCATACCTTCTTGTTGAGAAATATAGTTTATACCTTCCTCAAATCCTTCATTAAGTTGAGCAGTTATTGCAAGTTTACTTCCAACTAAAGCATCTATAGTATTGTATTTAGCCCTTTTCATAAATGGAAGTTTTTTCCATGCAGCATCAGCTTCAACTTTAGTCATACCTGGAAACATAAGACTTTTACGTTGAGCTTGTCTAGCTGATTTACGAGCTATTTGTGCAAGTCTACCTCTACCAAATACATCTTTTAAAGCATAAAGTTCAATTACATCAGATACTGTATTTATATAGTTTTCTTTAAAATCTTGATTAGCTGAAGTACTAGCTATATGTTTAGCTACAGCATTTTTGTCTTTAGTGTCTACACCTTTAAATGTTTCTTTATTCTTATTTATATAATTATTGTATTCTTTATCAGTCATCTCATTAAGATGATTATATGCTTCAGAATACATATCTTGATATACACCTCTAGCTTCTTGGTAGTTCTCCATAGTTCTAGACATTGCAGCAGTAAGACCATTTTCTATAAATCTATTTGTTCTAGCAATACCTTTTGTTGTATTCATAGCTCTAACAACTTTAGAACTTTTACCAGCCCAATTAACAGCTTTTCTAACACCATTAAATAGCTTAGTAGCTTTACCTAAATAAGATAAACCTTTAACAGCCATAGTACTAGGAATAAGAAGAGTTAAAGAACTCATTATAGAAGGTATATTACTAGCATACCAACCAATATCTAAAAGACCACCATTAGCAATATTTAAATTAGGGTCACTATAAATAGGGGCAATTTCATTATTAAATTTATCTTGAATACCTTCTAGATATTGACTTACAGGATTATTATAATCTTGATTGCCAAGGTTTCTTGTAACTGCTTGACCAACAAAATCAAATAAATCTGAAACACCTATAATTGTACCAAGCACAACTTCGGAAACAACACTTTGAAGAACAGCGTTACCAAGTTTAGCCCAATTACTTTGTCTTTCCCAACGTTCTTTATCCATATTGGATATTTTATTAGGAGTTAATCCATAACGTTGATAAGATTCTTTATCGTCCATAACCCAAGATGTTTTTGCAGCATCATACATATTTGTAAGTAATGGATTTTCTGCTTTAGTAACATCTTTAGTTAATATTTGTGGTTGAACTCCTAACTTAGCAGTTTTCTTATTATAGTTTGGATTAGGAATATAAACTCCACCACCATTCTTATATACTTCATCTATATTCATAGTTTATTCAATATTAAATGAGTTATCAGGGTCTTGACTATTATAACCAATATTGGCTAATATATAAGCAGACATTCGTTGCATTTTATTTGCAATAAAATTATAATCATCAAACATAGTAAAATTATTACTCATAGCTTGATTTATAACATTTTCATTAGCATTAGGATTATTAATTAAAGCAGATACATCTTGATAGTTTTTAAAAGATTGAGGATTTAGTTCAGACATAGCAGCAATAGTTAAACTTTTGACTGTATCATTAACTTCTTTTTGAAAACTATCTTTTACAGTTCCATCTTTATTAACTATATCTTGTCTAAATTCTCCATCTTCATTGTAAAATAGACTATTAGCTTTATCAGTTATATCTTCTTGAATAAGCATTTTGTTAACATGATTCAAAGCATCTTCTTGAGATATATCTGTTATTTCTCCAGAAGCATCATCAACAAATTTATAAACAGTATTACCGTTTTCGTCTCTATTAATTCTTATTTTACCATCATTAGGAATAGTTAAATTATACTTATACATTTGAGCATTAAAAAGTTCTTTTATAGCTCTATATTTAGTATCAGATTTAAGTGTAGCATCTACTTGAGTTTTAAACAAATCAGGAACAAATATTTTAAGAGCATTAGTATTTATATCATCAATATGTGTTGTTTTACCTTCATCTTTTTTATCTTTCATCATAGGATTGATGATAATCATAGTACCACTTTGTTGACCATTTGTATATGTACCATAATGAATCCTATCTGTTCCTAAAGCATTAATTATAAGACTTTGATACTTTCTTCTATCATTACTGTCTTCTATTTTACTTAAACTATCATCAGCATCTTTATCAGGGTTTGTAACATACATTTCATATTGAGTTAAACTATTACCAGCTAAAGCTTGACTAAATTGGTCTTCCATAGCTTTACGAATAGCGTTATATTTGCTAACATCAATACTACCATTTTGCATCCTTCTATTAAGTTCAGAATAACCTGCTCCTAAACTTGGAATAAAAGTTCCGCTAAGATGATTAATAACTTCTTCACCATTTTCATCTTTATCGCCAATAAGAATGTCTCTTTGAACAGAAGCTTCATTTATTACATTATTTAGTTTATCAAAACTAAATAAAGATTCAAGTTTGCTATCTGTTGCTTCAGCATAAAAACCATCTCCATTATAAAAATCACCATTTTCTGAAACTCTAGCACTTTTTCCTTTTTTTAATGTAACAGGATTTCCATTATAATCTAATCTATGACCATTAACTAAAACAGTATTCTTTATAACAATATCATTATATTTTTTATCTTCTTCTGAAAGACTATTTCTATAATCTATTAATTTACCTTTAGTATCAATACCAGCAATTTTAAATCTATAATTACCATCTTCATTATCTTTAAGTGATTGTAAACCTTTAATAATACGTATAGCTAAAGGAGAAGTAGTATTAAAATTCATAATAACATTACCTGCTGAATCTTTATCAAATTTAATACCTGCTTGCATAAGATATTTTTTACTCATTCCTGTATTATTCTCAAAATCAGTAAAAGCATCATTTTCATATTGTTTATCTTCAGCAGTCCAATCCCAACCAAAGATACCATGTCGTTTAATAGTTTTTGGAGCAAAAATAACACTACCTCCAGTAGCATTATTGCCAAAAAAACTTCTAATCGCTTTTGAAGCTCTATTACTAAATATGTTTTCTTTAGTAATGCTGCCATTAGATTTATTATAAAGTCTATTTACATTAGGAAGATTATTTCCACTATCCCAAGCATTCATAAATTTAAGAGCTTGTGCTTGTTCACTACTAGCTTTAGATAATAATCCTTCTTGAACTCTAGCTCTACTTCTAGCTTCTATTATATTGTTTTGATTTTGATTTTGCTTATTAGCATCAGTAAAATGAAACTTAGTTAAATATTTAGTTAGATTATCATAATCACCATTGACAAGATAACTATTTGCTATATTAGAATCGTATACCATAATATATTATTAATAATTTAATTACTTTAAAACCAAATCAAGATTACCCCAACCAAGTTTAGGAACTTTTATTTCAGTAGGATTAGATTTACCTCCTTCAACATCAAGTTCTCCTTGCTGATTTAGTAAATCAGAACCACTTCCAGTAGCACCTTTTGTAAATGGGTCTAGTCCAAATGATTTATTACTAGAACCTCCTACTGAAGAAGAAGTAGATGTCCAATTATACGCTTGAGCATGAAGTATAGGGTCTACTTTACTAAGCATCCATTCCTCTGCACTCATAAGTTGACCATTATTACCATACATTCCTTTTTTATAATAATCAAGATTTTTTTGAATTTTAGCTTTTTGAACATCATCAGTAGCAGATTTTAACTGATTATTAAGTTCATCTATTTTCCAAATATAATCATCATAATCTTGAATCATACTATCTATAGCTCCAGGATATGCCTGTTCTAAAGCATCAAATGTCTTCTTAATTCTATCATAAGTAAGTCTTTGATATTCACTACTACTTGAACCGTTACTAGAAGAACTACTTGATTGTAAAACTGATTTTATTTCACCACTATTAGGATTTGCTAAAAGGGTAGAAACATTTGGATGTGAATTATATGTTTGAAGTTCACCTTTTTTATTAACTAATCCCATTTCGTTAGAAATAGAACTTTGCCAATTATAAGAACTACTAGAACTTTTCTTTTCAGGAGCTGTTAAACTACCTGCAAGTTGAGCTAATTGAATAGGATTTATATGTTTAACAGGAGTCCATTTTTCTTTCCAACCTGTACCTCCAATAACATTTCCTTCTTCATCATAAGTATCTTTATAATCATATTTGTTTTGAGCTTTCCATCTTTGTTTAGTAATATCTTCTATATCATTTCTAGATTCTATTTCTTTTTCTTTTTCTTTATGCTCTTTATTAGCTCTAATTCTACCTAGAAGTTCAGGAGAACTAACAGCTTTGCCAGCAAGTTCTATAGCAGTATTTAAAGCTCCGCTATAATCACCAAACATAGCAGCTTGGTCTATTTGGTCTTTAATACCTTTAGCATATTTAAATTTCCAAGCATCTTCAGATGAATCAAGTTCAACTTGTGCAAGAGCCGCATCTATAGCAGATTTCTTTTCTCTAGCTTCTCTGCTCTTTTGGTCTATTTTATCTATAGCTTTAGTATAAGCATCTAGATTCATACGAACTACAGGTCTAGGAGCAACATATCCTAAACCTATAGTACTATATTGATTTTGTTTTGTTTCTTCAGCCATATCATATTATAATTATATAGTTAAACAAATGTTCCTAATAGCGATTAAACTATTAGGAACAAATGTACGAATAAATATTATCTTCTTCTAATTAAACGACCTCTACTATCATAATTAGAAAGGAATTGGTTGCGTTGCTTCCAATATTCATAATTTTTCATTGCAGCTTCCCATTTACTTCTAGCAGTAGAATAATCTGCATCATTAGAATAATTACTTCTTACAGGAGCAGCACCAGGGTATTTCATACCTTCAATATTGTTCATTGCTCTAACAGCGTTTATAATTCTTGGACCAAATTGAGTACCAAACGCCATCATACGATAAGGAGTAGCAGCATCACCAGCAGCAATAGTAGCCATAAGAGCATTTTCATCTTCATAACGCTGACGAGTACTATTAAGGAAGTTATTAGCTGCACCTTGTAATCCTTGTAGACCTGTACTCCAAGCATTTGAACGAGCAAGTCTATTAGCATTTTCAGCATCAATACGTTTATTCTGAATCTCAGCAACATTCTGATAATACTGATTTCTAGCAGCAGCATTTCTAGCTCTAACTTGTTGTTCATTCTGAGCAGCCATATTACGAAGTTCAACTTCCTTATTAGCTTTCTCATCCCAAAGTTTATTTGTTTCCATCATAGCATCAGCATTAGATTGTTGCATACGTTGAACAGCAGTATTTGCACTAGATGTATTATTAGCTATTATTTTTTGAGCATTAAGACGATTACGTTCTACAGTAGCTCTTTGAGCACCATTGTGGTAAGTAGTATCAAATGCTACAGGAATTTCATCTACATAATTAGGAAGCTTATAATCATATTTAAGATTCTTATAAGCATTTGTATTAAAAGCACCTAATGCAAGACTTCCTGCTAAATCAGTACCAAGACCAATCCAATCACTACTATTAACACTCATACCATTACGATTCCACCAATTATCTATAGGAGCAGTATCAGTTTTACTAGAACCTATATTACTAGAATCATGACTTACAAAACCTTTTGGAAATATAGTTTTTTCAGCTTGACCTAAACTAAGATTACCATCATTATAAGTTCCTGATGAAATTCCAGTATTACTATTTGGTAAATCTTCTATACCAGCATAATCATTATATTTAAAAATAGGATTTACTTTACCACCTGGTTTAAGTTTAACCCTACCTCCACATTTATAACCTTTGCGTTTTAAAGCTTCTTGAATAGCAAATATTCTATTTTTATTAGCTCCTGCTTCAACAGCTTGAGCTGGACTAACACCATTAATCATAGGTTGAGCAGAAAATATTCTAAGAGCATTACCTACTCTTTGAGCAACTTCTCCACCTTCAGCTTCAATTTCATTATTGCCAACTTTGATACCTATACCAGTTTGTCCACTTGGATTAACTTGCTCATGCGAACTCCCCCGTAGAAGGAATGTGTTGTTACCAATCCTCTGTGCAACTCCACCATCAGTTATTTTAATAGGAACTCTTCTTTTACTTCTAGCTTTACCTCCATAACGCATTTCATCAGTAGTGTTCCTATCTTCATAATTATAGTTATTAAGTAAATCATTGATTACTTCTTGTCTTCTAGCTTCAGATTCAGCATCAATATCTGCTTTATATTCATCATAGCTTCTACCTTGAATATCTTCTACTTGACTATATCCGTTAACTGTATCATCTATAGGTTCAAAATTAATATTTTGCCTAAAATTATTACTATTATTATTAGTTCTATTAGCGGTAACTCTAGATTTAGCTCTACCTTTTCTTTGAATAGTTTGAGCAGCTGCTTTTGTTTTATTTTTATTAGTAGCAACTTTTTGATTATTAGTAGCAACTTTTTGATTATTAGTAG
>OLSQ01000912.1_pt1 | contig 26450 bp, 25 predicted proteins | sample 1672561 | NCBI WGS metagenome assembly OLSQ01 (sample SAMEA3136699, study PRJEB25190) | human gut metagenome | biome: human gut; feature: human-associated habitat; material: faeces | place: Austria | collected 2013
CTGCAAGCAGTATTAAAATACTACATTGAACGGCCTAATGACCGTTTTGGGTTAACACAGCAGGTCCTGCCTTGTTGGCATCCTTAAACCCAAAACGGTCATTAGGCCGTTTCAATGTGAGATTTTACCCCCTACACCTACTTAATGAGATTTGAAAGAATCCATTCGCAATGCTCCCTTTCGGTAGCGTCGCTGGTCCAATGCTCATTGACGGGAGTGATGAGCGAAGACTTGGGACAACGGAGCACATTCCATACGGCATAGCTGGTGGTCGGCGGACAGGTGTTGTCGTTATACCCCCATGTCATACGTACAGGACAGGAGATGTGGCGTGCGAAATTCACCACATCATAATACTGAAGGGTCTTCTCCGTTTGCTCGTTGAGCACCCCTATGCGCTGCATGTGAGGGTAGCCGCCCGTGCGTCCTTTCTCGAGGTAGGCTGCCATGTCGGCAAGAGCCGGATGGTTTGCGCAGCAGAGCGTCACACGGCTGTCGAGCGCCGCCGCCACAAGACTCAGCGCACCGCCTTGGCTGCCACCCTGCACGGCAACGTTCTTTCCGTCCCACTCTGGCAGGGTGGTAAGGAAATCAATGGCACGCACCAGTCCGAGGTAGACATGCTTCATATAATAATCATCGCGAGAATACAATCCCTGACACAGATAGCCGTTGGCACCGGTGTTGAGGGCGTTGCTTATCTCCTTGAACTGCCGGTCGCTCATCCTCGGGTCGAGTCCGTGAATCTCCGTCTCGAAGCGTATGCAGCCGCTGTCGGCATAATAGCGGTGGCGCAGCGGTTCCTTGATGGTCTTCACGCCTGCTCCCGGAGGACAGAGCACCACAGGGCACGAGCCTTTTACGTGGCCCTTGGGTATGAACAGATAGCCGTAGATGCACTGTCCCTGCTTGTTCACGTCGAGGCGCACGAGATAGGCATCTGCCTTGTCGGTGTCGTATTCATGGGCAGGGTTCATGGTGTAACTGAGGGGCACGCTCTTCAGCTCGTCAAGCTCTTTCTGCCAGAAGGTCATGAAGTCGGATGGTTCTTTGGTGTAGGGCTGGATGTTATCCACCGAGAAGCCCACTTTAATATGGTGTGTTGTCGTAGTGCCGCCGATATTGGCTGTAAGTCTGAGGTCGAGGAAGCCGGGGTCGCGGCGTGTGCCAATGTCGACCACCGCCCTGCCGTGTTTCAGAACAGCCTTGCCAGTATGACCGTCGTCGAGCATGTCGCGGGCCACGGTATATGTCACTTCGACGTCTTGCGCCACTCCGTATCTATACAGCTGCACCTCCACCAGCGCCTTCTCGCCGGTCTTATAGAGCCAGTCGGTATGGTCTGGCACGGTGACCCACAGGAAATCACTACGGTAAGGATAATTTTCAGCACACATATTGCATGCTGCCATCATCACGAATAGAACCAGAAGGAAAAACTTTCTTGATTTATTTTTCATTTTTAATTTATTTGTTCTTTTGTAGTTCTGTTTGTTTTCGCATGCAAATTTACAAAAAAAGGCATATATGCAAAAACGAATGCAAATTATCCTCCACAATACTGCCATTTCTCTCGATTAACCGGATTTTTGCATTATCTTTGAATAAGATAAGCGGCACCTCGGCAATAAAAATGAAAGTCTATTGCCTTTAACCCAAATCGGTCGTTAGGGCTTGCTTGGATTTTGATTTTTAGAAGAGTGGATTTTGGTTGGCTTTTAATGAGTAATAGCAAGCTATTGCGAATTAAAAACGGACAAAAGACGCCTTATAAAAAGCAAAAGACTGCAAGCAGTTATAAAATATCACATTTAACGGCCTAATGACCGTTTTGGGTTTAATTTTGTATTGCTCTCGGTTTAGATAAAATCCTCACGCTCGGAAATGTGAATAAATTCCCATTCCTCTCACTTATCCGGATTTTTGCATTATCTTTGCAAACGATATGATTACCAGATGTTACCTTGAAATCACGAATGTCTGCAATCTGAACTGTGTGTTCTGCCCCAAGACAACGAGGGAGAAACACTCAATGACGCTTGACGAATTCGACACACTGACAACACGACTCGCCGGAGAAGTGAGATTCCTGTATTTCCACCTCATGGGCGAACCGTTTCTACACCCTCTGCTGCCTGAGTTCATCCTGATGGCACGCCGGAAGGGGTTCACTCCCGTTATCACCACCAACGGCACGCTGCTGGCGCAACGTGGCGACCTGCTCGACGCACTGCCCCACAAACTGCAGATTTCGCTGCATTCGCATGAGGGCAACGGGAAGGATAATCCGGAAAAGTATATCGATGAGGTGATGGCGTTTGCCAAAGAAGCGGCGCAGCGCGGATGCGTGGTGGTGTTGCGGTTGTGGAACGAGGGAGGGTTCAACCGTATGAACGACTCTATTCTGGACATGATTGCCGAATGCCAGCCTCGTCCGTGGACACAGAGACACGACGGATGGAAACTCACCGAAAATCTGTATGTGGAAAGCGACGACATGTTTGAATGGCCCGACCTTCAGCATGATGTCTACAAGGAGGAAGAGGTGTTCTGCTATGCGCTGCGCAATCAGATCGGCGTGCTTGCCGACGGAACGGTGGTGCCATGCTGTCTGGACCACAACGGCGACATGCCGCTCGGCAATCTCTACGACAACAGCCTCAACGAGATTCTCGTCTCTCCACGCGCCACCGCCCTCTACCACGGTTTCACCAGCCACACCGCTGTGGAACCCCTATGCCAGCGCTGCGGATATTCCGCCGTTTCCAAACGGTTCAGAAAACAGGAATAGAAACGGAAGACAAGAGGTGGTCTCTTTTCAGTTTCGTTTCGGCAACCATGACGAAGGTACTTCTTTGAAGTTCTTGATATTGGGATTGGCAATGTCTATCAGTTTCAGATACCATTGGTCGCTTCCTCTGCGTTCGCCATCCATATAATATACTTTGTCGGGCTGGTCTCGCAATATCACATATAAATCCAAGAACAGGAATATTCTATCGTTGGCAATACAGCTCCAGTCAAACATCGGGATACCGGTCAAATCTCTGTTTTTATAGAAATAATAGTTGTTGTCCACTCACAACATATCCATAAATCCTACCCGCTCGACAACAGGGCGTTCATCAAACTCCTGCATGGTGTAAAGGTTTACCCAAGTTGGTTTCTCTTCTCCGATAAATACCACCTCCGCAATGTTGTCGTCTGAAAGCTTCACACTCTTCAGATTGTCCAATATTATCTGATGTTTGTTGTTGCTGATGGCGTATCCACCATTCATATAATGTTCGCAGACGTATGCGTCCTTGCTATTAAAGTCATTGCCTCTGTTCTTGTTGACAGCATAATAGGCATAGGTCACCAGACACATTTCTCCATCAATCTCCTTTCGGATGCTATTGCTCGGCTGCCTACGCTTTTCGCCTGTGATGTATTCCCGTTCCAAAACCTTCACTTCTTGCATCGCACCTTGCGCATTATACAGATACTGCTCCTTGGCATCTACCGCCAATGGCGACCATGGGTCTTTCCTTCCTACGTATACCATTCGCTCATTCACTTCATGCAGCAGATAATATTTCGTGATGCCGCCTTCCGTCTTGCTGACCAACCGCCAATTTAATCGCACATCTTCGTAGGTCTTGTACATCCCCTGCATCTTGTCACCGATACGGATGTACTGTCCGGCTCCCATATATCCAGAACCCATCCTTCGCAAATGTGCCGTTTTGCGGAACATCTTCTGCAACTCTGCCAACTGTAAGTTTACTTTTGGCTGGTCATGGCGTGCGATGACTACCATGTCGGTATTCTGGTCTTGTGTGGTTGCCGCATTATCCATGATGTCAATGCTTCTCAGCGACAGGTCTCTTGCTGCGTCAATCTCGCCCTTACCAGTCTCCATACCTCGGAACATAGCTTCCCAGTTACATTCGGCTGTGGGCAAACCGAACAGACGATATAGTCCTACGTTATCAAGAATAGTGCAGCACTCCTTATCCTTTGCCACTCGCAATCCACGACCTACCATCTGTAGATACTTGGCTAATGACAGCGTGGGACGGGCCAACTGTACGAACTCGACATCCGGACAGTCGAAGCCTTCGCCGAACAAATCCACATTGACTAATATCTGGATCTGTCCATCCTTGAACTTCTCAATATTGGTGCGGCGTTCATTGAGAGGTGTGTTTGCGCTTATCGCCACCGTCTCAATTCCATGTTCCATGTAGTATTCGGCAATATGTTCGGCGTGTTCTATATTGATGGCGTACACTATACCTTTTTTCTTGGGCACGAACTCCATCACCGTTCTATACAGTCTTTGGATTGACGGTTTGCAATCCAACACATCCTGCATCTCCGCTATGCTATAGTCTCCGTCAGTAGCACGCTTCTCCAGTCCGTCGATTTTCTTCTGGTCTTCACTGTTGGGATTAAGCGATACGTAATCAAAGTCTGACAGATGGCCATTCTTGATGAATTGGGCGATAGTATAGGAACAGAGCAGCTCATCAAATAAATCAGTAAATCCATTTCTGTTTAATCGGCAAGGGGTTGCCGTCACTCCGAGTTTCTTTGCCTTGGGGTAGGCGTTGATGACTTCTGCATAGGTTTTAGCCAACGTATGGTGTGCTTCGTCGATCACTATCAATGATGGAGATGTTTCTATTTCTTGATAGTGACGGGTCAGCCATTGTATAGACAAGACCCTTATCTTACTGTCCTTATTGGCTTCAGAATATGGTTCTATTCCGAATGACACCAAAGTGTCCTCAATCTGTGATACCAACTCTCTACGATGGGTGACAATCCATACACATGGATTCTTCACTCTTCGTTCCTCGTTCTTCACTACACTGACAAGCACATGCGTTTTTCCAGTGCCTGTAGGCATCTGAACCATGACAGATTGCCGACTCTTGAACGCCTCTCCAATCCGTTGCACCATGTCGAGTTGATAATCGTAAAGTTGTATTTGATTCATGTTGATAATGTCACCACCTGCTGAAAATACTTACTGTATACTTCTTCCAAGTCCACATACAAGCCCTTGGGAACAAAGTCTTTTTAGGACAAAACTTAATTTTTCATTAATCTTTTCATCAGAATCTTTAACTGCATCCAATATTTCACAGGAAGGTTCTCGCAGTTTTTTGAATTCATAACGGATGAATACGAAGTAAACTATAGTGGCAAGTATGGCTATACCAAGGCTCATATAGTCTATCCAGTCTTGATTCCAATCCAAACATACTAAGATGCTTCTATTATCCGCATTCCAATTTACTTTAACCCACAATTTCAACATAGGATTTGTAAGAGCAAGCCCAGCTAATAACGAGAAGTAGCGTATTGTTATCTTTCGAACAGTTGTTACAAAGAAGTATTGAAAAATTGGCTTTGCCATATTCTTCCAAATCCAAGGCATATTCTTTACAAGCCAATTGGGCTTTTTTAAGTAAATAACAACAAATATGCTAAATAAAAAAACTATTAAACAAATTGAATTCATGGAAAGAACAGATTGAATCTTATACATTTTAAAACATCTTGTAAACCGTCTTTAGACAAAGGCGATTTACAAGATGTTGAGTAAAAGGTGTTTGAATTTGATATTTATATACTTAGTTAGGTAGTGTGAAGAAATAGGACCACATCTCTTTCATCACCTTCTCCACCTTTTCCAAAGGCACATTCAGCATACGAGACACATAGAGCGGTGTAATGACATCCATGCTTCCCGACTGACGTTCCATGCCAATCAAATACTCTATATTCTTTTTCAAATCACCGAGACTATTTGAGAAGGCAGATGAAGTGGGGGAAGTAGATGTTTCGGTTATTTCTTAGCGTGAAATTCATCGAACGCCTCACTTCCATCCTCACCATATTTTCCATCCTTTGCTTCGTATATAACCGATGGCTCCAGTACTTCCACTGTATGCCATGCACCTTGTGGCACAACACAACCAAAATTACCAACGGTGGGGTCAAGATGAACACGCTCTATCTCGTTTCCATTTTCATCACAGATGACCTCTACAATCTTACCGCACAAGAGAAAAACATTCTCCGTACTTTGTGGATGCCTGTGGATAGGAACAACTGTTCCTGGCAGCAGGGCATTTAGCATGCGCTGACTTGTGTCAGCCGGAGATGTACGCAAGTCAAAGTTCTGACGCAAACGTGGATTTTCCTTTGCTTGTTCAAAGAGCTTATCGAGCAATTCTTTATTTATTTCCATAGTATCTTTCTATATTCAATTATTGGGCAAACGCTTCGCCTTTCTTGGCACAAATAAATATGCACAAAATCTCTATATGCAATATAATATACTAAATATGCGTTTTATAATATCTCTCATTATTTCCCCAATATAGTTGAAGGTTTCTTTAAATGGCTTATTAACTGCATAAAGAATGTTGATATTATACTATCGCTATATACGATTCGGTGTTTCCATAGGTTAGCTTTCCATAATTTGAAACGTGATCCGATATAAGCCAATCCGTTTTTGTTCTTGTATTTGACTGAATATAATATGTCATTCATCACACGTTCAATTAAGTTTCTGTTGTTTTCAGGAAAATCTGTCAATGACTGAGGTATATGAAACACATCCTTAGAGAACCCAAATGTCTCGACACTAATTGCAGTCATGCACAATACAAACTTAACCATTCCCATTTTATTGCACATACCCCAAAAATAAAGCCAGTCGATATCATCACTTCGTTTTTCCATCAACAATGCCCAATCAAGTAATTGCCTGAGATTCATTCTTTCTGCAGCAAAGTGGCAAGCATTATGTCGTGTTACGTATAGTGCATTCAGTAATGGTGACGGGAAAATAATTTCTACACCATTCCTCAGTTTATAAGATTCATGTTCAGACGTGGATAAGCTCTTGAATTCTCGTTCTATCCAACCGTTTGAAAGGTGAGAATTCACATTCAGAAAGTCATAATGATTCTCAACCATCATTCCTTCATAAGTAAATACCGAATGGTGATGGTGTGAATTGTCTGCTACTATAGATAATCTATCTCGCAGTATAGCATCAGCACGTTTCCATACATCATGTTTTTTCCTTATGTTTATAGAGTCAATCGACTTTTCCAACAGATAGATATCTATATCCCCAGCAGGCCTGTGGCTTGGATTTGGCCAATATTTAGAAAGACCATACCCTTTCAAAAGCATCATTTGGAACCCTTCCTTATCATAAAATGATGCCAAATCCGCAATTACCCTTTCATAGATAACGTATCTTCTTTCTATTTGCACCACTTGCCCCAACCAACGATATTTGCACCATTGATTTTTCTCATTGACTTCATCTGTAGTGTATGGTCCGTCTGTGTGTGTTAAAGATATGTTTAGTCCGTCTAAAACAACAGCTTGAACATATTGTTTCTTCGACAATTCGAATAAAACATTCCAGTCAAAAGCATTAGGTAAAACACAATATTGCGCTTTACCTAATGCGACCTTTATTAATTCAAATAATAACTTCTCGTCAGATGTTATCATTAGATATTCTTCATGATATCTACGAAATTCTCAATCACATATTCCTGATCTTCATCCGTCATTTTCGTGTTCAACGGCAAAGTAACCTCATTGACAAACATATTATAAGCGTTAGGGAAATTCTTGATGTCAAAGCCCAATTTCTTATAGGCCGTCATCATGGGTAGTGGTTTGTAGTGAACATTCGTTGCGATGCCACGTTCCGCCATCTTTTCAATCACCTTGTTCGTTTCTTCTCGTGTTTTACCCAAAAGACGAACCAAATACAAGTGTCCAGAAGATGTATGCTCTTCATTATAATGATTCAGCACTGCTACGTTTAATGGTTTTAATGCCTCATCATAACGTTCAATCATCTTGCGTCTGCGCTCCAGCATACCATTGTAACGCTGCATCTGTACCAGTCCGATTGCTGCCACAACATCTGTCATGTTGCACTTATACCAAGCACCGATGATGTCATACTCCCATGCACCGAGTTTTGTCTTAGCTAATGCATCTTTGTTCTGACCATGCAGACTCAGCAACTGCGCCTTACGATAAAGGTTTTCATTCCAAGTCTCGCCCTCTATCTCTGGCACACCACTAAAGGCATTATCTACATTCTTGTCAAGCACCTTCACCACCTTCTCGTTACCGAAAGGCAAGTTCCACGACAAGGCTCCTCCCTCAGCTGTAGTAAAATTCTTCACGGCATGGAACGAGAAGGATGAGAAATCGGCAATTGCTCCCACCATCTTTCCCTTGCGCGAAGCGCCAAAGGCATGAGCGGCATCACAGCAAATGGCAATACGGCCAAGCATTTTTTGCAGGTCAGTCTTAGGAGTGAAGATGTCTTTCTTGTTTTCCACGATGCTAAACAGCCTGTCGTAGTCGCAAGGAATACCAGCCAAATCAACAGGAATGATAGCCTTCGTATTAGGAGTGATAGCTTTCTCAACAGCCTCGTAGTCCATTTCAAGGCAATCTTCCTGTACATCTACAAACACGAGTTTAGCACCCACATGTTCTACGATAGAAGCACTTGCTGTATAGGTATAAGCTGGCACGATAACCTCATCGCCATCACCAATGCCCAATAGTCTCAGAGCCATCTCGCCACAAGCAGTCTGAGAATTCAAGCATACAGCTTTATCCACACCGACAAATTCGGCTACCTCTTTTTCTAACTTTTTTGTGCGCGGTCCAGTTGTTATCCAACCAGACAAAATGGCATCACGCACCTCTGCAGCCTCTGCCTCCGTCATATCAGGCGGAGAGAAAGGCACATTACGCAATTTCATTGTCATAATATGTATTTGTTTTTAATAGAATTATTGTGCATTTGTAAGACTCTTGATTATTTCAACATACCGCGAAGTGCCGTATGCTTTTGTGAATTTCTGAAGAATCAGCTTTCGTGCATTCTCTCCCATAGCCTTACATTCATCTCTGTTTTGCGACAAATGTTTTATCATCTCTGCAAAAGCATCCGCATCACCAGCAGGAGCATACATACCACACTTATGATTCTCCAATATATATGTCAGTTCGCCCTTATCAAAACTTGCAACCACAGCACGACCAGCCGACATAATTGAAAGCATTTTGCTTGGCATAGCAGCACCACCAAGACCAGGTTTGCAACTTACCACACAAACATCACCTAAACCATATACTTGCGACACCCTTTCCATAGGCTGCAATGGGAAGAACTTTACATTGTCGAGCTTAAGGTCATTTACCTTTGCAACAAATTGATCTTTAAGTCCACCAGTGCCAAATATCAAGAATTCAACATTGTTCTCTTCTTTCAGCACGTTTGCTGCATCAATTATAACATCGATATTCTGAGCATTTCCCAAGTTTCCAGCATATACCACATGAAACTTGTCACAACTAATCCCAAATTCATCAAAAAGCGGATTGTCCTCTTTGGCAACAGGAACAACCGCATTTTCATCCACCCAATTATATACGACTTCAATCTTTTCTTCAGGAACACCTTTAGCCATTATGTTCTTTTTAAAGTCTTCTGATATTACAATAATCTTGTCAGCCTTGCTGTATGTGTAATTTTCTATTTTCTTGCCTATTTTATACAACAAAGACCCTTGCTTAGAAAGACCAGTACCAACCAATGAATCGGGGAATATATCTTGTAAGTTATATACAAAAGGTACATTATGTTTTTTCTTTAAGAAACCACCTAACAAACCTTGTATCGGTGGAGTACTAACTAAGAAGATACAATCAACATGCTTCTGCTTGCAGCCATAATAATACTGTTTGACAAATCCTAAAAAATATCTTAAAGCTCTACTAATAGGATTTTTCCCTTCTTTCATCAATGAATAACGTACCACATGCATCTTATTGTGATACATACTCTCACGTTTACGATTTTTATACTCGCTACGTACCTCATCTGTAATACCTCTTGTTGGCATTGGAGTATATAATACCATATTTATATTGGCATTTGCAAACGCCTCATATCTATGATGATCCAACAAACTGCTTGACTGGGATTCAGGTGTAAAATATGGAGGTAATAATAATAATTTCATTAGAGTTTCTTAATTAATCTATACATTTTTCGATTAGGATAAGTCACAAACTCATACAGCAGTTTATAACCCATAGAGCTATAGAAACCTATCGCTTGCTCATTATTAAAAAAATCTGTGGTAAGAGAAACACTTTCCGCTCCCTCTTTTTTAAGAATTACCTCTGTTTCCATTAATATTTTTTTGCCTACTCCTTTGCCTTGTGCGTGCTTACTCACACCAATAGAATAAAGTTCAGCATAATCTTCCTCATCTATAACATCATCTCTTTTTTTAGACAAATTTTTTACCAATCTCAGTAGTGACTTTGGTGTACAGAACAACATTTTAAGAGAAAGGATTCCAAATGAAAACAAGTTGCTTTTTATTAATCTACTATTAAACCCCTTACATTTTTTTGTTGCAGCAGAAAAACCATAAATTATATTATTCTCTTCTGCTACCATTGTTACTGTTTCTTCGTTCTTTATAAAACAAGAGTAATAAAATTTTAAGAAAGCCTTACCAAGGCTTGTTAAGAAGAAACCCTTGAATGCGTCTAAATGGATTTCTACAATTGCATTTACATCATTTACTGTTGCTTTGCGAATATTCATACTATTACCGTTCTGTTACAATTACCTTAAAAGTTTTAAATATTAGTTTTATGTCATACAAAAAACTTGCATTATGGACATATTCAAGATAGAGTTTAATCTTTTCTTGCATTATTACGTTTATATAATAGTTTTCAGGATCGTTAGCTTTTTCCATCAACTCGTTCTCATTACGAAATTTAATGCTTGCAGGATCGGTAATTCCAGGACGAACATCCAATACATGCATCTGTTCGGGAGTCCAATAATTCACATAATGGCGTACTTCTGGACGAGGGCCCACTAAACTCATGTCGCCAGTAAACACGTTTATCAACTGTGGCAGTTCGTCAAACTTATACTTACGAATATAATATCCAGAACGTGTAACACGAGGGTCACGACCACCTATTGTCACTAACGAACCTTTGTCAGCACCAATCCGCATTGACCGAAATTTGAATATACGGAAATCCTTATTTCTGCGCCCCACACGCACCTGACGATAAAACACAGGACCTTTGGAATCTAGTTTTATCCAAATAGCTAAAAAAATAAAAAATGGGCTTAAAATAATCAAGCCACATCCACTTGCTAAAATATCAAATAATCGTTTCATAAAGTTTGCATCTTAATTATTTCGTATCTTCACAACTATACAAAATTACTTTTATCAACCATTTACCTGGTCTATATCAAGGTATGTATGATTAGTTGAATACTCATCTTCTGTAAGATTGTCTTTTATACGCATATCGCTAAAACAAACAGGTGTAAGATGTTCCGCAGCGTTTTTTTGCATATAAATAAACTTCTTTACGCTTGTCACTTCTCCTGCCAAGATGTCTCTACCGAATTTGCAAATCACGTCAATGTTCAATTTCGGAGATTTGTCGTAATGTGGTATCAGCACATATTTGGAAAAATCAGTAAATACACCATGAAACTGGTCAAATGTTATATCTGTTTTCTCATTAGGAATTAAAGTATGAATCTGTTCGCATTTGCTTTTAAAATCCCCAACTGAAACATCATCATTATCGCCAATAACAAGAATATGTCCTCCCTCCAAATCAACTTCTATACCTGGTAAGACTATTATGTCTGCCAATCTATCTTTAATCTCTTTATATTGTGTTATATCAAAAACGTTATGGTTCGTCACTGCAATCACATCCAATTGCATTTTTTGTACATAATTTTCTAACACATTGAGGTTAAATGTAAAGGAAGCATCTGATGGAGTTGCTATTGTATGTATATGTAAATCACATTTCTTCATTGTCTTAATTGGCTATTGTTTATTCCATTTTTCAAAAAGAACCTCCAATTGATTTCTTTTAATCCTTTTTTCCTCTGGATATAACATTGACTCATGCTCTATGATTTGATCTATTGTCCAATAAAACTTGATGAATTTTGCCGGTACTCCGCCACATATACAATATGGTGGCATTGATTTTGCCACAACAGCACCCGCAGCTACTGTTGTGCCTCTACCAATTGTGACACCAGAAAGGATAGTAACGTTAGAACCAATCCATACATCTTCTTCCACTATCACGTCTTGATCATAACCTTTAGGCTTATTAGCCTCTTTTATATCAGTCACATACTTTCCTACTACACGAGCATGATTGCCTGTATGTACTGTAAAGTTTTCTGCTATTGCGCAATAGCCTTTGCAGATAAAATTAGCATTCAGGGCAGAGATATTTGCTTTTGGTCCCAATCCTATATTTGGACCAAGAAAAATGTTCTTAGGGTTACAAAAGCTATAGGGGGGGGGTAATTATTACGCTGTCGTGGCATTGTCCGAACTGCCTTTTACCTATAAAAAAGCTTTTGATACGTTCTGATACTATCCAACAATTCCTTATAAAGAGATTGTTTTTAATTTTTCGTTTTATATTCATAATTTCCAAATATTTACCATTTGCTTCCAAACTATAGGCATAGCATACATGCTATATATGCGTTCCTTAGCCTTGGCTGCAAACTTATTTTTCTGATCACTATCAATTAATGAAACAACTGATTGGTACACCTCATCGGCACTTCTTGGCTTGAAACAAACGCCACATGCATCTTCATTAATATTAAGCATTTCTGGAATTGCTCCAACATTTGACGACACAATAGGACAACCACAAGCCATAGCTTCCAAAATTACATTTGGGAAACCTTCTGTATATGAAGGGAACACGAACATATCTGCTTGAAAGAACTCATTTATTACTTCCTCATGAGTTACTTCGCCCACAAACTTAATCCAAGACGTATCTTTATTCATATTGCGAGCAATATCTAACATTTGTTCTTTAACTTCTGGTAGGTACTTACCTAATATACGAAGCTCGATGTTTGGAATACGACAACATCCATCAATAAGCTCCATCACTCCCTTAGTAGGTATTACATGACCACAATACAACAAACGACGTGGAATTCTTTCATATTTGCCATCACTTTCACCAATAATTTTCAATACATCCATACCGATAGGATTTGGCAAATAAATAACGCTCTTAAAACCTTCTGCAATAAGAGTTTCTTCAGAAGGTCGATTCATCACGACTGGTATATCACACATGTGCAATACCTTTTCTAGTAGTTTCCACTCCCAGCTACGTGATTTTGCTAAATCTGGTATACGACCAAAATGAAAATGAACAATAGTTTTTATTCCACGTTTTTTAGCAGCACGAAGCAATAGATAATCACGGAAAAGCCCCAACCCTGCACAAGTACAAATATGTACCACGCTTGGGCGTTCTATGTCCATTTTCTCAACAGCTTCTTTGAGAGCATGGCTATATTCTTTATAACCATTTATAATACGAGAAAAGAATGTCTGGTCTTCTGCAACATCTGTACATCTATCGAAAGAAACAGGAATTAAATCTACTTCATCATTTGCATACTGATTATAATATGCTATAACATATCTGCCCCATGTATTGATTCCACCTTTTACAACATTTGGCGAGTCTAAGTATGGAGAACAAAATAGGACTTTCATTTATTTTCTATGATTTTAATGTATTTATCAACAAAAGATTTTTCAGAGAGCAGAAATTCAGCTCTCTCACGGGATCTCCTACAAAAAGTTTTATACTCATTGCTTGTTAGCTTCAAAGTTCGTTCAATGGCATCTGCTATGGTCTGAGGATTAGTAGGGTCAAACAAATAACCATTTTCGCCTTCTACCACATAAACTGGATTGTCGCAAACAGCACTACATACGACAGGGCATCCGCATGCCAACGCTTCACAGATAACATTTGGTGTACCTTCATAGAAAGATGGGAGACAGAAAAAATCAGCATCTTGATATACCTGCTTTATCTGCTTTGTCTTATCCTTTAGCAAAATGTAATCATGTAAGTTATATTCTTCTATTTTTTGCAGACATTGGTTGAAGTAATCGATATCTGACATACTCTTTCCATACCAAGACACATGTAGCTTGATTCCCTTATCAGCAAGTATCTTTAACGCTTCTATAAAACCTAAAGTGTTTTTTGATGCCCAGATAGTTGCAGCTACAACAATCTCAGGATCCTCCCGTTTAGCCTTCTCAACAAAATTAAAATGATTTAAATCCACAAAATTGCTAATGATGGAAAGCTTCTTTTGCATCCAAGGATAATGAGCGGTCAGAAAATCTCCCTGTGCATAACTGTTGGGAACAATTGCATCTGCCCAACGATAGAGAAAGAAACGCACACGTTCATTTATGCCGATTGTTTGCGTGGTATTACGCTCACTGACAATCAGTCGAAACTTACAACCTGTAGATTTTGCCATGCAAGCTACAAGTGAAGGAGTCTCTTGATAGGCAATCACCCAATTGGGATGTTCTTTCTTAAAGAATGAGCGAACTGCGAATATACGTTTTTTTACATCATCTGCATTAGGAATCAAAATATTACGAATCCCAGCATCATCCAACTGGGATTTATAGAAATCCAAATTAAAATAAGTAGCAACTGTAATGTTGTAACCTAATTTCGTTAGCATCTTAGCTAAACCAACTAATTGGCGCTGTGCGCCACCTGCTCCAAGACTATCTGTGAATAGTAGTATTTTTTTCATAATCAAGTACTCGTTGTAATGGACTGTTTTTATGGAAGTTCGAGCAAATCACCCAATTTAACATTCCACTCTTTGGGTGAAAAGACTCCAAAACCAGAAGCTGGGAAAAAGGTCAACTCTCCAAAATACGTTTTATCGTCTATTACATAAAGATCGACACGTACAAAAGGAATACCTTTAGATAGCTTTCGACAAATGTTTTGCATTTCGTCTAAATGGTTAGGACGTGCAACGGGATTCAAACCGTTACGTGCAACGGGATTCAAACCTATAAATTCCTGATGTATCCATTCCATATCATAAAAATCTATGGTCTCATTGCTGTTTCGGTCACGGATAACTTGGCAAAATTGTGGCTCTCCGTTGAAACAGAAAAACTTATAATCAGACAAGTCATACGTAGAATCATTCAATCTATCGCTTGGAACCATATATTTCTCCGCTATAATGCGTTTCTTTATATTTTTATAGGGCCATTCTCTAAATTCCGAATATATATCCGACGCAAGTGATCTTTTCATCTTTCTCTTAACCTCTTGTCTGTCTAACTCCGACTTATTCTTACATATAAAAACCCCACAACTTCCACCGCCATGTGTTGTTTTCAATACAAACTGATTTGGAAGAACTTCCCAATCTATATCATCCACTTTGTCCCATACACCAAGAGTAGGTATTATATGCTGCTTTCCTATAAGTTCTGCAACATATTTTTTAACGGCATATTTATCTACCATTGTTGTATATTCAGGCTCTCGATTCCTAATCTTCAAACATTGAATTTTCTCGGAAAATGTTTTAGGATTGTCCCAATCAATCCAACTTCCCATACGAAGACGATAAAGTAATGACAGGTATAGTTTGTCAGGTAGCCAACTAAAATAGTTCTTAACAATAGAATCGCAAAACTGGACTTTATTGTGAAGAAGATATTGAACTCCTCTTGATATTGATGCCATATTATGTATTTTTTAATTTCCCTTCTGTAATTGGTAAATATTTAGCAAGAGCGAAAACGAGAAGGGTTGTTATCGCTACTACTATAATGAAAGTCAATATTGATGGCGTGCAAAATAGGAATATGATTCTTTTTACATATGGATGAACCATTAACATCAACAATGAGTGCTTTCCGAAGAAAGCTATAAATATTGGTAAGTATTTGCAAATTTCCAAAATAGCGATGCTACCAAGAATAGAGTTTGCAAACCATAAGACGTAAGGTTGACCATAGTAATCATTAACTATCATTGCACCACCTTTACACCCGAATATATTCACTATTACCCCCCCCATTATCACACTGGATACAAGTAATTTATATGTTTCTATCCTATTCCTTAATAACTGATTCTTCAGCAATTCACCTACCGAGATAAATGAAATACAAGTAAGCGAAGTTGACATAAAGTATGGCAATACCAATCTATGCCCACTTAATAGATCTGGTCGCCAAGTACTTATATAAAAAAACACAAGAGATAAAATTAAACAAACTGTCAATTTTATATACATTTTCCCCTTGACCATCCGATGAATGGTATAATATATGAGATAGCACCAAAACATACAAATCAAGAACCAACCAACTCCATGGCAGCAATTAAAAGGATCTACGACACGATAAAATAAACCTATTGGACCAAGCTGAATGATATACTGTATATAGGAAGGAATGGAAAGAAGAAAGAAAGGTAGTAAAATTGTACGAGCTTTCTTTATTACCATTTCCTTCCAAGTTTTTGTAGGTTTGAAAAACAATCCCATTATTATAAAGAAAATGGGCATAGCCCAACTATCAATCCAAGCCACATGATAGTCACACACATGGCACTCTATAATATAGAGTATAGCCAATCCTCTAGCAATATCAACATAATCTAATCTTTTTGTCATATATTCACCATTGAATAACATTGTATCATTTTGTTTCCTTCAGATTTTGCCTTAAGACATCGTTATGCGCCTCACATTCTATAATAGCAAAAATGGTCTTTATTCGATCTTTACTTAGAAAAGATGGTAAGAAACCACGATAAAATAAAGCATTTGCAAATCGGTTAGTATATGGGCGGAATCCTCGAAAAATGAAATTGCGCTTTTGTTTTGCCATATTTGCAAATGCTTCATTTAGTAACTTATCATTTGCAATAGTTTCATTCAAACATTCTATATCCTTAAAGAAATCCTCTTTTTCATTACCTTCAATAAGATAAACGCCCGGTTTTTTATAGCACTGTTCATAAGGAATAATCTCATAACCGATTTTATCAGAAAAGAGTAGCTTTACCATATAGCCATAATTGTAGGTTATATGCCTATATTTGATGTCGGCTACAGAGTCAAAACAGAAATTTCCTAAACCATAGAAAATTGGTTTTCCACAATACGTTTCATAGCCAGAATAACAATGCTGATGATGATTGGCAACAGCATCGGCTCCTTGGTCTACAAAGAAACGATAGGTCCTTTTCATACGAGGACTTGGAAGTTTATAATGCTCGTTTCCACCATGGATAATGACAATGACAAAATCAGCCTCTTTTTTTGCTGCCCTGATGTCATACGATATATTGATTACATCCAAAGGATTACAACCTGCCTCATGCTCTGTTGCAATGGAAAATTCATGTTCGCAGGCATTGATGATTGCAATTCGCTTATTTTTTATCTCTACAACCTTGTAGCGACGCGCCTCAAATAGATTTTTTCCTGCACCTACTACATCAAAACCATTTCTTAAAGCAAGGCTTTGACAATTTTCCATAGCACTTTGACCATAATCCATAAAATGATTATTTGCCAAAGTAAGCATCTTGAAACCAAGAAACTTCAATACATCAAAAGCATTGTCCTTTGCTGAAAGATGACTACCCAATTTGTCTATCGGTTTAGAATCCGAAGTTGGTATTGTGGTCTCAAAGTTTATAACGGAATAGTCTGTCGATGAAATGACATTCGCCACTTTTGGAAATAGCATCTTATAGGAGCCATCATCTAAGGCCTTCTGAAAACGCTCTTTTGGGGAATAATCTCCCGCTATTAATATAGAAATATCGCTCATAACAAATGCCTGATGTTTTTTAGATTTATCATTAGAAATATCATAACGTAAATTAATCCTCCAATTAAAAAGCGACTAATCTTATTGTCAAGGAAAAAGGTTGTAGCATACGAAATCAGAAAAGCTAACGTAAATGCACAAACAACAGAGAAGCAAAGAGTTTTTGCCGACTTTATAAATGAGAATTTGCAAATTTTCTTTAAAAAAGCTTCACTGATTAAGAATTCAGCAATAGAGCAACATGTCCATCCTATAATAACACATTTCAAATCAAAGTTAATCAGAACAACCACACATAGAATACCCATAACTTTCTTGATGACCTCTGCTGTCAACATACTGCCACCACATCCCTTCACCTTAATCATATTCATATTAAGTGCCTGTAAAGGATAGAACATATATCCAATACAAAGAATTCTAAGAATAAAAGCACATTCAACCCACTGAGAGCCAAAGAGCGAATAGATTGTTTCTTCTGAAAAGAAAAACATAAAAGCAGTTATCGGTACAATGGCAAAACACATAACCGAAAAAGACTTGTTATAGGACATTTCAAGGGCTTTGGAATCTTCTTGCATCTTTGCTTGTATGGGATATAGTGCGCGGGTGTAAAAATCACTGAATCCAATGGGGCCCATACTACTAAGGGTCTTTCCCCGATCGTAGTAACCCAATTCTCGGGATGTAAATCGCTTGCCTATCAATAGGGAATAAATATTGTTATATACTGCATGGAAGAGATAAACAACCAACATCTTCAATCCAAAGGGTGCAAGTTTAGCTAATGATGTCTTTGAGAAAATGAATGACGGACACCAAGCCGACTGATTCATAATCAATATGGACATCATAATTGCACTTATCAGACTTTGTGCAACAAGTGCCCAATAACCAAGTCCCCAATATGCCATAATAATGGCAGGAATTGCTGATACAATGGATGAGACGAATGTAATAACAGCAATCTTCTTGAATTGAAGTTTTTTTGTGAGTATCACTCTATGCACCATTGCAAAGGAGTTGATGAGCAAATTCAACGAATATACCCTCGTTACGGTGGATAAACCATCAAAAGCATAAAACGACTCTATAAATGGTGCTCCAAAAAAGAACATCAGATAAACAACACACCCTATTAAGATGTTGAAGAAAAAAACAGAACTGTAATCTGCTTGTGTACAATCCTGACGTTGAATAAGCGTTGTTGCAAATCCACTATCTATAAAAGCTTGAGATATGGAAAAAAATATCGCCAACATCGCTACAACTGCATAGTCATCAGGACACAGCAATCGAGCCAATATGATTTGAATAGCGAAGTTGACAACGTATGTTCCAATTTTCTCAATGCCACTCCATATTATGGCTTTTCTGTTTTCACTTATTACCATCTTGGAATCATTGAAAGGAAAAGCGACCAGTAATAGCAAAAACCTTTAGGTGGAGAAGGATAACTACGAAGATCTCCAAAATGAATAAGACCACGTTTCTCTACACAAGGTCGAATTAACTCGCTATCAAAGAGGTTCTTATAATCTTCGTAGCACTTGCCCCCCCCAAAAAAACCACCTACTGGATAAATGGTAATGGATTCCTTGACATCATATATTCTTTCCCAACAGAATTTACTACGCCATGTCGCGCGTGTCTCAAAATACCAAGCGGACTCGTGAGCACGAAGGATTTTGATAAGGTAAGAACGCTTCCATAGACCGAACTGAGTGGTTATGCGGAAACTTTTATCTTTAAGACAGCGCCAAAGTTCCGGATATTGACACTCTACAGCTGCTGCCATATCTTTCTCTGAAGTTCTCTCAGGTACTATTTCCTGTTTCAGACATACAAATCCAATTCGCTTATCTTTCTCCATATAAGACAGTATTCTCTCAAACTTTGTATTGTCAACAGGTGCGGTTAACCAGAAATCATCAAGTGTAAAAAGCACATAGTCTGTATCAATATATTCAAGAAGTTTTAGAAGCCGCTTTGACCACTGACGGTAAACAGGTCCATTGGATAGCGGACAACGAATGTCTAATCCTTCAAATTGAAAGGTTTTGGATTCTGCGCCTATGTAAATAGGCATGTTGAACTCTGGCCAAAACTTCTTCAACTGAGTGAAGAATGGAATCCAGGCATCATCATACGAGTCGCACGATGAGAATAGCATACTAATTTTCATATTGTTTATTTATTCTGTTATTTAAAATGTAAGCAGTTAAGGCAAAAAGTATAATGGATGGTTGAGAGAAAATGAACATAGAGAATATCATTTTGACAAACCATATTATCAAGATTGAAGCTAATATAGCTTTCTCTGTTACATCGGTTCTTCGTCTCATCTGTTTGAATAGTGATATAAATGAACCCATATATACAATCAGTCCTATTATTCCCTCACAGGATAGAACTTCAAGAACATCAGAGTGAGCCCGAGCATCAGCAATCTTTAAAGTCGCATCAAACCCTCCACCAAACAGTTGCACATTCAATGGGGCATTCAAATAATAATTCCATAAACTTGAATATATTGTATCACGATTGCTACTATCTCCTTCTATTGTTTGTTCAAACCTCCAAGCAAAAATTTCATTTGTTGCCAATAGATACTTAAAGGCAAAAAAACCGATAAACGCAGTCACGATTGCAGCTACAATAATACGGAGATCTATTTTTCCTTTTTTATCTCGCAATTTTATATAGTAATATACGACAACCACCAATATACATGCAAGTATATCCCCCCTTTTCATAGACGTAAGTACCAAAACAAGTAAGACAATTGTTATTATCATTTGGGTACGTAATGCTTTATTCCGAAAGAAATAAAGAAAAACAGGTAGAGCCACTAAAATCTGATAACCTCCACCATAGCTATTCTCATCCTCAAGTCTCATTATTGACATTGTTACAAAATACATTACAATAGAAACTAAGGCCATTGTGCAGAGAAAGAATTTTACATGTTTGGGGTTATATCGCATGGATATTATTGGTGCTGATGACAATAATACAAATGCAGACTCCTTAAATTGTGTTGTAGCAGAAGAATCTCCACTATAAAAAGCGATTGCTTGGGTTATCCATACAAAAAAAAGCCAATTTGTCCAGGAGTTTTTGTTGGTATGTGTAAGATATAACATGAAGCCTAACAACACAAGTCCCAATAAGACATATTGTATGATAGAAGTAATGCCCAAACCAAACCGAGACCACAGAAAAGTATATGACGTATATGCTATAAGAAATGAGAATAGAGCGTAGATAAAATAATTCTTGGTATAAGGCATATTATTCACTGATTTTAGGTTTACGAACTAAGCAAGCTATTGGGGCACTAAGAATATAACAAGTACGTAACAATGCAGAACTTGTATTACGTAATAAATCATGTAGAGAAATTCCTAGTCTATGTCTTAATATTCCAACAATAGCAATGTCTTGTAGCAATTCTTTTGGACTTTTCCGTATATAATCCAACTGTTCATCTAAAATAATTTTTGTGTTAATAAACATGTCAATATAGTGTTGACGACTTTTGTTACTCCTGATAATGCTTGTTTCTGTGTCATGCCTATATTCGCGAAGTATAACATAATAGTAACGACATTGGTATTTTCGTGCAAATCGTCCTTGCCATATACTTTCCGAAAAGAATTTATGTTGATTGTGCATCCAATAGTTATCTGGAAATAAATCAACATTTCTAAGCGCATCTGTACGATAACAAGTCCAATTCTCAAAACCTTCCTTTTTTATATAATTGCTTTCAAGGGTTGTTTGGTCAACTCTTTTACCCATAAGCAATTTGTCAAAGGGTTTTCGACTAACGATTCGACCATCTTCTTCTTGTGTTATTGTACGAATAGCACCTATAACGCTGAACTTACCTTCCTCTTTTATCCTCTGCCATTCTTCAAGATAAGTTCGCACTGAGTCAGGAGAATAGATATCATCATCATCCATACACATAAAATATTCAGTTTCGGTGACATTAAATGCAGCCTCAAAGGCGCTATGTTTGCCTCCGTTTGCTTTTGATATAAACATTATAGGTATCTCATTCTTATTGAGAATATTTAGAACTATTTCTTCAGTATTGTCCTTAGAACCATCATTTACAACTATCCATACGAAATTTTTATTTGTTTGATTGATTAGGCATTTATATGCACGTCTTACAAGTGCTGCCCTATTGTAAGTTGGGGTGAAAAAAGTAATACAATCCTTGACATTCACTCCATACTTAAAAAATTCCTTATATTTTTGATTTTTATATTGCATATTAAATAACTACTTGCATTCTTATTCTTTATATAAATAGATCAATCGTTCCAATTTTGTAGCTATTGGTGGTATCGAACCACATTCCTCGTAGAACTACCTGTACAACAGCTAACCATATTTTTTAGAACTTACGCCAAACCATTTTATCGACGATACCGACGTATGACTGCACTATTTTCACAACCTTTGTCGATACATTTTCATCAATATAATCAGGTACTGGGATTCCATGTTGACCGTCTTGACAAAGTTCAACTGCAGTATCTACTGCCTGAAGCAAAGACTTCTCGTCGATACCAGCAATGATAAAGTCACCCTTGTCGATGGCCTCGGGACGTTCCGTACTGGTGCGGATGCAGATAGCAGGGAAGGGATGCCCTACTGAAGTAAAGAAGCTACTTTCCTCCGGGAGTGTACCAGAATCAGATACAACAGCAAAAGCATTCATCTGAAGACAGTTGTAGTCGTGGAAACCAAGAGGTTCATGCTGGATTACACGTCGATCAAGCTGGAAACCTGAGGCTGCAAGACGGTTGCGTGAGCGTGGGTGACAACTATAGAGGATAGGTATGTCGTACTTCTCTGCCATTTTGTTGATAGCGGTAAATAAAGACATGAAGTTCTTTTCTGTATCAATGTTTTCTTCACGGTGAGCAGAAAGGAGTATGTACTTGCCCTTCTCCAAACCTAAACGCTGATGAACGTCGCTTGCTTCTATTTCTGCAAGATTATTGTGGAGAACTTCTGCCATAGGAGAGCCTGTAACGTAAGTACGATCCTTAGGCAAGCCACAGTCAGCAAGATAACGACGGGCATGCTCTGAGTACGCCATATTAACATCAGAGATGATGTCTACGATACGGCGGTTGGTCTCTTCTGGAAGACACTCGTCTTTGCAACGGTTGCCTGCCTCCATGTGGAAGATTGGGATATGGAGACGCTTGGCGCCGATAACACTAAGGCATGAGTTGGTATCGCCTAACACCAATACTCCGTCGGGCTTTGTCTGGGCAAAGAGTTTGTAAGAACAGTTGATGATGTTACCGCATGTGGCACCTAAGTCATCGCCTACGGCATCCATATACACTTCGGGTTCTGCGAGCTTTAGGTCCTTGAAGAAGATGCCGTTGAGATTATAGTCGTAGTTCTGGCCTGTGTGGGCGAGAATTACGTCGAAATACTGACGGCACTTGTTGATAACGGCGGCGAGACGGATAATCTCGGGGCGTGTGCCGACAACGATAATGAGCTTTAATTTGCCATTATCCTTAAACTTTATATCTGAATAATCGAATTTGGGTTGCTTTTCCATAAAACGTTAATTTATTTGTTTCGAACACAGATAGAACAGATTATACAGATTTATACTACTTATATCCACAAAAAACTATTTTACTTTACGTTCAATCTCAAGACCATCATAATGTCCAAAATTAAACAGTAGTCCTACTTTATACCCTGTAGCACATAGGTAATTATATACCTGACTACGATGAGCATCATCTAATTGAGATACCGCTTTGAGTTCTACTATAATATTACCATAACAAACAAAATCTGCGCGATAGGTGTGTTTTAACTCAACACCATCATAAAAAACGGTCAGTTCCTTTTCTTTCTCAAAAGGAATACCCTGCTTCTTGAATTCAATTTCAAGAGCCTCTTGATAGACCGCTTCCAGGAAGCCGTGTTTGAGAGTATTGTACACCTTCATTGCAGCACCATTTATTTTGTATGTTTCCTCTTTATAATAAAACATCTGTTCAATCTGTCAGATCTGTGTTCGTTATTTTTCTACTTTATCGAAATAGGTATCCGGTCTATTAGGATCGAATATCTCGTTACAGTACATTACTGTCACCAAGTCTTCGGTGTCGGAGAGGTTGATGATGTTGTGGGTGTAACCAGGGAGCATGATGACTGACTGGATTTTGTCACCACTCACTTCGTAGTTCAATACTTCATCTGTGCCTTCCTTGCGGAGCTGGATAAGTCCGTGACCTGAAACAACGATAAACTGTTCCCATTTAGTGTTATGCCAATGCTCACCTTTAGTAATACCAGGCTTTGAGATATTAATACTTACCTGTCCACAGTTTAATGTATGCACTAATTCGGTAAACGATCCACGGTTATCTACATTCATCTTCAAATCGAAGATGGCTTTTTCCTTTGGTAAATAACTCAAGAAAGTGCTATACAGACGCTTTGCGAATGAGTCGGCTGGAATCTCTGGAATCATCAATGTCTTGGGCATCTCGGCAAACTTATGGAGCAAGTCCACTATTTCACCAAGAGTAGCCTTGTGGGTGATAGGACAATAGCAGTACTTGCCTTCTGCTGAAGGAAGTACTTCAAGTCCCTCAAACTCACAATGATGCTCCTCACCCTTTAATGCGTGAATCATTTCGTCAACGAGGTCATCAATGTAGAGCAGTTCGAGTTCTACACTTGGGTCGTTGACTGTGATGGGGAGATCATTGGCTATATTGTTGCAGAATGTGGCTACTGCACTATTATAGTTGGGACGACACCATTTGCCATAGAGGTTTGGGAAACGGTATACCAATACCTTGGCACCTGTCTCCTTGCCATACTCAAGGAACAAATCTTCACCTGCCTTCTTGCTACGGCCATACTCACTGTTGCCGAAACGGCCAGTCAAGGATGCTTGTTGTGAACTTGAAAGCATAACGGGGCAGTTGTTGTTGTGTGACTTTAATGTGTCGAGCAATGTAGAGGCAAAACCGAAGTTGCCCTTCATAAACTCGTCATTATCCTTTGGGCGGTTTACGCCGGCAAGGTTGAACACGAAGTCACATTCCTTACACCACTGGTCAAGCTGCTCGGATGTAGAGTCAAGGTCGTACTCGAATACTTCCTCTATCTGCAAGTCACCGTAGCAACGTGCCTTGCCGTCTTTTATATTATTGAGTTGAGCACAAAGGTTTTTACCAACAAAGCCTTTGGCTCCTGTTACTAATATACGCATAATACTTAATTTTTGAACACAGATATCACAGATAACACAGATCAAAATATAAACGCCAAGTTTGGAACACTAATATAATATATCTGTCAAATTTGTTATATCTGTGTTCGTAAAACTCTTGATGTCTGTGTTCGTTACGTTTACTGCACGAAGTTACCCTCGCCACTCATTTCTTTCTTGATGTACTCCAAAGCGCCAATCTTTGCCTTGGTTTCTTCAAGGTTAAGTATATATGTGTTATTAGAGTTGAACTCTTCGATTTCAGCACGCTTGGTATCACCTTCTTTAAAGTACTTGTCGTAGTTCAAGCCTCGATTGTCAGCCGGCACACGATAGAAGTTACCCATATCTTCCGCCTTGGCACATTCCTCCTTGGTAAGCAATGTCTCGTACATCTTCTCACCGTGACGGATACCGATAACCTTGATTTCTTCTTTCTTACCACCGAACAACTCGCATACAGCTTCTGCCTGAGTCTGGATGGTGCAAGCCGGAGCCTTCTGTACAAGGATATCACCGTTCTGACCATGTTCGAATGCGAAGAGAACGAGATCTACAGCTTCTTCCAATGACATGATGAAACGAGTCATCTTAGGTTCTGTCAGAGTAATAGGGTTGCCGTTACGAATCTGATCAATCCACAAAGGTATTACAGAACCACGAGAACACATCACATTACCATAACGTGTGCAGCAAATCTTGGTCTTGCCAGAGTAGCGGCTCTTCGCTACAGCAATCTTTTCTTCAATAGCTTTAGTAATACCCATTGCATTGATAGGATAAGCAGCCTTATCTGTAGAGAGGCAGATAACCGCACCAACACCAGCCTCAATAGCGGCAGTGAGTACATTATCCGTTCCAATAACATTGGTCTTAACAGCTTCCATCGGGAAGAACTCGCATGAAGGCACCTGCTTCAAGGCTGCTGCGTGGAAGATATAATCTACTCCAGGCATAGCGTTGCGGCATGACTGCAAATTGCGAACATCACCGATGAAAAACTTTATCTTGTTTGCTACATCAGGATACTTTGCCTGATATTCATGGCGCATATCATCCTGTTTCTTTTCATCACGCGAGAAAATACGGATTTCACCAATGTCTGTACGGAGAAAACGATTCAACACTGCATTACCGAAGGAACCTGTTCCACCGGTAATCATAAGAGTTTTACCTGCAAAAATGCTCATATTTTTATAATATTAATCTGTTATTTTTTTGTCTGTTTTATAATACTTTGCATACCACTCTGCAAAACGTCTCAATCCCTCTCTTAGGCTTGTGTTTGGCTTAAACCCAAATCGGTCATTAGGCCGTTTATTGTATTTTTTAATTACTGCTTGCAG
>OLSQ01000917.1_pt1 | contig 26401 bp, 23 predicted proteins | sample 1672561 | NCBI WGS metagenome assembly OLSQ01 (sample SAMEA3136699, study PRJEB25190) | human gut metagenome | biome: human gut; feature: human-associated habitat; material: faeces | place: Austria | collected 2013
GTACCATGTTTCTCTCGGATGCTGTATCATTTCCACATCCTGAGCCGTTTGAATACGAACCGTCTTCATTGATACGGGAAAAATATCCCGGAACAAGTTTATTGATACAGAAATCATCTGCACTCATAATATGCCAAGCTTCCTGCCACACCGGGCATGGAAAACTGTAAATCCATCGGCTTTATCGCTCATATGGATACCGCCCCGGATTTTTCCGGAAAAGATGTCAAACCACAGATCATTCCCGACTATGATGGCGGGGATATCTTATTAAAAGGAAGTCAGGATGTCTTAAAGGTAAGTGATTTTCCATCCCTTGCCTCTTTAAAAGGAAGAACCCTGATCACTACAGACGGTACCACACTTCTGGGCGCTGATGACAAGGCAGGTGTTGCTGAAATCATGACAGCCGTGGAAGAACTGATTGCAGAAGGTACACCACACGGGGATGTCTGGATCGGATTTACGCCGGACGAAGAAGTCGGTGCAGGTGCGGATCTGTTTGACCTTGCTATCTTTCAGGCAGATTATGCATACACGGTGGACGGCGATTACGAAGGCGAAGTGGCTTACGAAAATTTTAATGCCGCAAGTGCCATCTTTCATATTAAAGGTGTAAATGTTCATCCGGGCGAAGCGAAAGATATTATGGTCAATGCCGCACTCGTGGGATGTGAAATCGTTTCCCGGCTTCCGGAAGCGGAAACGCCGGCACACACCAGCGGCCGGGAAGGATTCTATCATCTGACCGATATGTCCGGAGATGTGGCTTCCGCCACCCTTTCCTTTATCATTCGTGACCATGACAAAACTACATTTGAGAAACGGCTGCAGAATCTGCGTGACGTTGCACAATCCATGAATCAGAAATATGGACCGGAAACCGTCACGCTCGACATCGAACATTCGTATGAGAATATGCTCTCTGTCATTGAAGATAAAATGGAAATCGTGGATCTGGCAAAACAGGCAATTGCCTCCGAAGGTCTGACACCGCTCTCCCGTCCGATCCGTGGCGGTACAGACGGCGCAAGACTGTCCTTTATGGGATTGCCGTGTCCAAATCTCGGTACCGGCGGTTACGGTTTCCACGGCCCATATGAACATATCTCTGTGGAAGGTATGCAGACCGCTGTTCGTATTTTAAAAAATATTGCCACCCATCCGATCCGTAAATAAATTTATAAAAAACCGTCCGCAATTTTCTTTCTGCGGACGGTTTTTGTTCTATAACTTATTAAATTTTCTAATTCCCCTGCATATTTGCAGAATTTGCAAGTACAGGCTTCTGGAACATGCGAAAGAGTCCAATCTGTTCTAAGGCCTTTGTGATTGCGAAAAAGATCACCGAATCTATCGGCCACATAATCAGATTCTTCAGTGCACGCGCCGGAAGAATCACCATAAATGCCTGTCCATATAACACGGTCAGACAAAGCGTTGTCAGAATCACATTACAGATCAGCATAACTACAAATTTCGCTGCCAATACACGCCATATGGTAAGCTTTTTCTTGTAAAAAAAGCAGCCATACAGGATTCCTGCCAAAATGACAACCAGTGTCAACTGCGGGCAAAATGGTCCGGTCGGTTTCATCATATACTTGATGATATCCAACGCACCATGAAAGATTCCTCCAACTACCGGTCCAAACAGATAATCAATGATACCATTTGGAATACCAGAAAAGCCGATACGGATAAACTGTCCATATTCAATGGAGAAAAATCCTAGAATCACAGCAACTGCGGCAAGCATTGCCATGGTAGTGATGGTTCTTACCGCTTTTAATTCACGGAAAGAATCGGTGAACAAAGTAACGAATTTTTTCATAAAAAAATTACCTCCTTTGCAGACCTCACCGTACTACAACTGGAGATAATATTATCTTCGGATGCAGCGGGATGCGACTCATGTACCGCAAGATTCTCTTTTCGTCCGGGTGACAACTCCCTGTTCATCCGGCACTTAACGCACATGTGTCTACTCTGCTTTAAACTATTAAATTGCAACGACCTAAGTATAACACAATGGAAAAGAAATGCAACTATTTTTTTTCATTGTATGGCATTTTTATAGCAAAACGCCATCTGTCACACGTTTTTACGTGGAACAGATGGCGTCCGTTGCCTGTTATTTTATTCTTTTCAGGTTCCCATACTTGCAAACAGGGCAGCTATCTCATCCGGGCTTAATGCCTTATTGGGATCTGCCGGTTCTTCCGGCTGAAGCGGTGCTTCTTTTACTGCTTCCGGCTCTTCAATCGGCTCCGGAATATCCTCCGGTTCCACCGTTTCTTCGACAGGTTCCCCGGCTTTATCCGCATTGTCGTCATTGCCCATATTTGCAAACAGGGCAGCAATTTCGTCCGGGCTCATGGCGCGGTTTGGATCGGACAGGTCCGGCATCGGCGAAAGTTCTTCCTCCGGCAGGTTCTCATCATTCGCTTCCTCAACAATCGCATCCTCCGGAATCGGGTCCGGTTCTACCAGTTCTTCTGCTTCCTCAATGGATTCTTCCGGGTCCGGCGGGATAATCTCATCCGCTGCCATGACCGGAGGCTCTTCCTCCGGCTCAAAACTCTCCCCTTCCGGTATATCCGGCAGAATCTCCGGGTCCGGCTCCATACTTTCTTCCGGCTCCGGTGAAATCTCCGGCTCCGGTTCCATACTTTCTTCCGGCTCCGGTGAGATCTCAGGCTCCGGCTCCATACTTTCTTCCAGATCCGGCGAAATCTCAGGCTCCGGCTCCATACTTTCTTCCACATGATTCTGCGGTGCCGGCTGTGGCTCTACAGGTGTTGCCACAGGTACAGAAACCTGCGGCTGGGAAACAACCACTTTCTGACTGTTCATAATGGTCTGATTCAGGCGCAGTTCCATATCTTTCATTGCAATAATGATTTCCTGCAGCTTTGCGGCTATCTCTTTATCCTGTGAATGTTCCTGTTCTTTTCCATCCTTCTGCACCGAAGAAATTTCATCCTTACAGGCTGAAAGAATCTCGTCCTTATAAGCACCCGCAACTGTACCGAACCCATCCATTCCTTTCTGGAACGTATCAAACCGGTCGATCAGCTGTTCGTATGAATTCATCAATGCATCGGTATTCTCATGGGACCGCTTGATAATTACTTTCGCTATTCCCTTCTGTGCATTAACAATTTCCTCTGTCGGAATCTTAGATGCCTCTTCCATGTATGCAAGCTTCACCGATATTTCCTCAAAATATTTTTTCAGCATGAGATATGATGCCTTTTCCGACTTGAAAATACTCTCATACTGTTCCTCTCTCCGGGCATATTTTGTCTCATATACTGAAATCACGCCTCTGATTGCAACATACAGGCATATCAGATCTGCTGCTGCCAAAACAGCCAGAACAATAAACATCTTCGGGAAATTGACTATGGCATACAACTCTGCCATAAAAATAAACGCAAACAAAAGTATCCCGAAAATCATCTGCATCCTTGCTTTCGAATCTTTATTCTTCATATGATACCGCTCCTTCCATGAGCCCGCTATTCTAACCACTATGCAAAATAAGCTCTAGTATGTTATATTTTACCATATTGTGTCGATTCTCACAAGGTTTGTTGTTTATTTCTGCCTTCTATAATACGTCATTTACAATCTGCTCTGCTGTCAGATGATTCTCTTTTAATACCTCATTTACATCATACCGGTCAAGGAATTCTTTTTTCAATCCGTAATTATAGACTTTCATATCACTGCTTCCATAAAATCTTGCGATTTTTTCTCCGAAACCACCATTCAGGATGCCATCTTCCAGTGTAACTACCGTGTCATGGTCTGCCTTCAGCTTCTCCAGCAGTCCCTTATCCAGTCCGGTAATATAATACGGGTTGATTACCGTTGCATGAATACCTTTTTTCTCCAGCATTTCTGCGGTCTGCAGTGCCAGGGAATAAAATGTTCCGAGTCCGATCAGTGCAATTTTGCTTCCTTTCTCCGTTACCTCATAGGTGTTGAGCTGGCTCCAGTCTTTTGTGACTTCTCTGCCATCCGAAATCATGTCTCCGCCCGGAAGTTTGATCGCAACCGGCATTTCCTTCTGCTCCACACTCCAGTCAAGCATTGACAGATATTCTTCCTTTGTTGTCGGTGCCAGATAAACCAGTCCCGGAATATTGGAAAGCATCGGAATATCCTGCAGTCCCAGATGGGTAACATCCGTCATGCCAAATACCGATCCCGTATACACAACAATCGTTGCCGGATTCCCGTCAATACACAGATCCTGTGAAATCTGGTCATACGTCCTCTGGATAAAGCTGGAATACACACCGTATACCGGCTTTCCGCCACCTTTGGCAATTCCGGAAGCAAGTGCTACCGCTGTCTCCTCCGCGATTCCCACATCTACAAACTGCCGGCCGGCCTGTTTCCTTTTCTCCTGCGTAAATCCGAGAATCGTCGGGGTTCCGGATGTAATTGCAACAACTGTCGGATCCTGTTTCATCTTTTCAATCAGATATTCACAGGTCACCGAAGAATAATCTTCCACTTCCGGAAAATGGGATTTTCCGGTCTCAATATCAAATGGAAGATGCCAGTGCCATTCTTCCTTATGCTCTTCTGCCGGTTTATAACCTTTTCCCTTTAATGTATTAATGTGGACAACAACCGGTTTCTTACTGTCTTTTACCTGTTTGAAAGCCCCGATCAGTTCCCTTAAGTCATTTCCATGATCCACATAGACATAATCAAGTCCCATGGCTTTAAATAAATTGCACTCTGCCTGTCCGTTTGTCTCGCGGAGTAATTTCAGATTTGAATAAAGTCCTCCATGGTTTTCTGCAATTGACATATCATTGTCATTTACTACAATGATCATGTTGCTGTCTAATTCTGCTGCAAAATCCATTCCTTCTAAGGCTTCTCCTCCGCTTAAAGAACCGTCTCCGATAATTGCGATCACATTTGCACTTTCCCCACGAAGATCCCTTGCCTTTGCCAGACCGCATGCCAGACTGACGGATGTAGAGGTATGTCCGATCGTAAAATGGTCATGTTCACTTTCCTGCGGACAGCTGTATCCCGTCACGTCGTCGTAATGTTCTTCATATAAATAGGCATCTTTTCGACCGGTCAGCATCTTGTGCGGATAGGTCTGATGGGAAACATCAAATACCATTTTGTCCTTTGGGGACTCAAAAACATAATGCAGTGCAATGATTGCCTCTACCATGCCAAAATTCGGGCCAAAATGCCCGCCGTGAATACTTGCCCTCTTTAATAATGCATGACGCATTTCTTCTGCGAGAGCTGTCATCTCTTCTATATTTAATTTCTTCACATCTTCCGGTCCGTTAATCTTTTCGATATACATATAATAAATTCTCCTTCCGATTTTATCTATCATAATATACCACTTAAAGTTAACTTTAAGTCAAGTATTTTTTATTTAATTTTCAACTTTTTGCTTCAAACCCTCAATTGCCTGAGCCACTATACCTGCGTTCTTAAAAAGATGTAAATATTGTAATGATAAAAGGGGCAAAAGGTATCATTTCCCACTGAAATGCAATTTTTATGTCATTCGCATTTCTTGCGATCCGCTTGTTGTTCCGATATAATTATGCTATGATTGTGCTTTGATTGGAGGAAACCATTTTGAGCGAATATTATAAGTTTTTTCAAAATAAAAAATGTGAATATTTTCCATGCCATAAAGGAATTCTGGAGGCGGACTTTAACTGTCTGTTTTGTTATTGTCCCCTCTATACACTCGGGAAATCCTGTGGTGGAAACTGTGAATATTTAAAAAATGGTATCAAATCCTGCATAAACTGTGGCTTTCCCCATCACCGAAAGAACTATGATAAGGTCACGGGCCGCTTTCAGGAAATTGCAGCCGTTATGGCTGCTTCCGATAAGGAGGATGCATCCCATGAAATGTAAACTTACTCCCGGATTATCCTCCGGTGACTGGAACGAATTTTGCAGCCGTTTCCATTTCCCTCCGGATGACCTGCCTCATATTCAGGCAATTTATACGGCACTTCTTCCCCTGGTTGAATCCTATGCGTATTACTCTCTGGATCAGGATTTAGACGGGGTTTCTCTGCCTCACTATGCCTATGGGTTTGTGACGCTTGGAAACGGAGTGGATGAACTGTCGGAATTATATCTGAACCATGAACAGATCCAGGAGGCTTACATTGTGGACTGCATCAGCCTGATGCTTTTGTCAAAGGCTTATGAAGAGTTTGCACATGTGGTAGAACGTCAGAGCCGCCTGTATCTTGCAGAATTATCTTTTCTGGGAGATACCTATTCCCTTGACCTGCTCCCACAGATTTATGGGCGCCTTGCCCCGGATGGCATCCAGCTTACCGAGGGGCAGATGCTCCGGCCGCTTAAGACAGCAACGCTGATCCTGCATCTGGATACAACAACACACGCCAATCTCAAGCAATTGTGTAATACGTGCGCAACCTGCCGGAATTTTTCCTGCCCGTCGAGAAAGGCCACGGCTCCGCATTTGCCGCATACTTATGGGGCCATGCAGATATTCCATACAAAATAATTAGTGCCTGCTGAGTAAGCAGACACTAATTATAAACTTCATTATTTATTTGCTTTTTTCTTTTTCATTACAACAATTACAACTCCTGCCGCAACAACTACCGCTGCTGCAATCAGAACAATAACAATCGTCATGGCCACACCATCCTGTTTTACAAGTACAAGTGCACTGATACCATCCATCGTATACTCGCCACCCTTGATTGTCTCGATGGTTTCAACGCCAGCTTTCTGTCCGTTTATGCAGACTTTCCATTTTCCTTCCGGAATTGTAACTTTTGCCTTGTCAGTGTTTGCATTAAAAAGAAGATACATCTCTTTTGCACTTTCGTCTTTCTGACCGCCCTTTATATTAATTCCTACAATATTATTTCCAAGTCCTTCTACGGATTTTACATATTTTTTCACATCCTCTGATGTAGATAATCGAAGTGCCGGATGTGCCTTTCTGAACTTAATAAGTCCCTTATAGTATTCAAATACATCTGCGTATTTCTTGTCGGATAATGTATCCCACTTAATGCTGTTTACTTCGTCTCCTGCATTGTATGAGTTTGAATTGAATGTTCCATCATCATTGACCTTTGTGCGAAGCATTTCCTCTCCTGCCTGCAAAAATGGCACACCTTCTGCAGTCATATAAAATGCTGCTGCAAGATTATTCATCTTTATGATGTCCTCTTCACTCGAAGTTGTTTTAGAACCTGCAATTCTGTCAAAAAGTGTGTTATTGTCATGGCATGATGCATAGTTGATAATCTGGCTTGGCTCTTTGCACCATGACTCGTTTGCCATGAATGAATCTGCCATTTTCTTCTCTGCATTCGTCGCTCCTGATACGAATCCGAATGTTGCAGTATCAAATACGCTTCCTTTTAATCCATCACGAATATTGTCGTTGAAAAATGCGAAATCCGGAGTGGAAGCTGAATTTCCCTGTGTAGCCATTGTCACATTATCTTTTGTGACACCGGTCTCCATTGTCCATCCTTCCCCATAGAAAATGACATCCGGATGTGTCTTGTGTACTTCCTCTACAATCTCATTAATTGTATCGGTATCTAAAAGTCCAACCAGATCAAATCTAAAACCATCCATATGATATTCATCTGCCCAGTAGCATACGGAATCCACAATATATTTCCGTACCATGTTTCTCTCGGATGCTGTATCATTTCCACATCCTGAGCCGTTTGAATATGAACCGTCTTCATTGATACGTGAAAAATATCCCGGAACAAGTTTATTGATACAAAAATCATCTGCACTCATAACATGATTGTATACCACATCCATTACAACGCTAAGACCATTATCATGCATAGACTTAATCATCTGTTTTGCCTCTTTTACACGCACATCCCCATTGTGTGGATCTGTAGAATAGGAACCCTCCGGTACATTGTAGTTAACCGGATCATATCCCCAGTTATATAAATTCGACTGATCATTTCCTTCATCTACGGAACCAAAATCATAGATTGGAAGTAAATGCACATGTGTCACACCAAGTTCCTTAATATGATCAATTCCAGTTGAAATACCATCTTTGGTCTTTGTTCCTGTCTCTGTCATTTCAAGGAATTTACCAACATTTTTTATGCCGGAACTTTTGTCTGCTGATAAATCACGCATCTGTAATTCGTAGATGATCGCATCATTAATACTCTCTCCTGCATGTGGATTGGTATCCTTATCCCAACCATCAGGATTTGTCTCTTCAAGATTGATTACCATGGCACGCTGTCCATTTACACCAGTCGTTCTGGCATATGGATCACAGGCTTCTTTTGTTGAACCATCGATTGTTGAACTGTATGTGTAGTAGGTTCCATTTAAGTTCCCATCCACTTTTGCAACCCATGTTCCATTCTTATCAGCATTCATCTCAATGCTTTCTTTCGGCTCTTTATCGTCCGGATCTCCTGTCTCGTATAAATTAAGCATAACTTTCTCAGAAGTAGGTGCCCACACCCTGAATGTTGTGCTGTCCTTACTCCATGTAGCACCAAGATCATCCCCATCATATGTATACTCATCTTCAAATTCTTTTGTTGAATATATGATTGGCATTCTGATATCACTTACGGTACCATCATATGTAATCTGATAACTCTTTGAATTGTCGAGTTCCTCTTTCAGAGTAAGTGTATAGGTAGAATCATCTCCCTCTTTTACATCTGCTATCTGAATTTTCCCATCTTTACCTTCTACCTTAAAGGCATTTTTAAGTTCTCCTTCAATATCACCAGTCATTGTGGCTGTGATTGTCTTATCTCCATTGTACTTTGCAGTATTAAGCTTTATTCCCCTTACTGCATCATCGCCGTATTCTTTTGTGTAACCCTCAACACCTGATTCAACTTTAACGATCACTGTTCCTGATACCATTTCTGATATGTCAATGAACTGATCCTCTTCATAATCCTTGGCCCAATCCTGTGTTCTTACAATAAATCCTACGGAAGTCACACCTGCTGAAAGCTCAATTTTGGCAACTGCATCACCATCCTTAGCCTCTAAAGGATAGTCATTTCCTTCCTGTCCCTCGGCCCACATCCATACAGACCATGAATCATAATCACCATCTGCCCTGTGATAATGAAATTCTATCACAGGTCCTCCATCCGCTTTGATCGGTACTGTATCAAGTATTACAGTACTGATTGTCATGATAAGCATAAGAATTGCCATCCCCAATGCGCTTATACGTTTTCTTGTCATTTGTTTTTCTCCCTTCATTACGAAATTTTACGAAATTTCTTTTTGTATAAATTAGCATATATTTTCATATTTTTCAATCCCAAATTGTATATTTTTAAGAAATTTTGTAATTTTTTTCTATAACACTGTTATTTACTGTACTGAAATCTGGAGCATTCCTGCCTATAACCATAAATATAAAAACGAGCAGCAAAACCGGATTTACACCAGTCTGCTACTCGTTTGATGATTATAATATTTTCTTTTCCGATGCCATTGCAACAGTTATCAGACAAATGACAGGAGCGTAATGCTATACTTTATTTTCCAAACCGACTGATTTCTTTTGCATATGATATCTCCGTTTTTCCTCATACATTTTCTCATCCATATGCATTAAAAAAGTTTCTGCATCATCTTCTGTCCCAAATTCCGTGTATCCCATGGAAACACTTAAACGAAACGGTTCTATCCCGGATTCATTAAACCGGGACAGATTATGGTTAATCTCCTCCATTGTCGCTAAGACACGCTCCGTATCAACACCTGACAGCAACACAATAAACTCATCTCCCGCATACCGGATTGCCATACCAGCATCCGGTATGGATCTGATGAGTATATTTCCCAACGTACAAATAGCCTTATCACCCGTACTATGACCTAAATTGTCATTAATACACTTGAAATCGTTTACATCCATCATGATTCCATATAAGGATTTCTGGCTTGCAATTTTCTTTTCCGCAAGCACCGCATTAAAATATCTCCGGTTGTATAATCCGGAAAGCTCATCCATATACAAACTCTCTGCGTATGACTGCATCTGCACAAATATCAATGCGACCGCAACCAGCACCCATGATGATGTAATTCCATAAAAAAGGAACTGGATAACTACACCTGCAAAACAAGGACCAACGAAATAAATCACCGGGAAAAAATTCAGGTTAACCCCTTGTTTTTTTGAATGATACACGAGATAGATACTGTAAGCAAAATATATGACAAGCGAAATATATCCCACCAGCACACCGGCAGTTCTCTGGTATACATTCTCCCCAGATATTTTAAACATAATCCCTGTTCCAAACAGATTACATAAAACCATAATTACTTCTACCAGCCAGGGAAATATCTCCACTCCTGCTTTTTGAACCATTCTTTTATAATTTCGATAGATACGCAATTCCACGTACATACACCAAAGCATACCCATACTGACTGTCCCTATAAAGCATATGCTGTTAGAGATATAATTAATCTGCCGGCTGCCAGTAAACTGTTTTCCATCTACGAGAAAAGCAATGGTTTCAGACAATGCACCCACTAAATTTACGATTGCTATTCCATCATATATTTTATCTCCCACATGAAGGCTCTCTCTGTTCTTTCGTCTGCAAAACAAAAGGAACCACATCATTAACACGGTCAATCCGTTTGCCATTAATATTTCTTCTAAAACGATGATTGTTATCCCCTCCATCATTCACGGTATGAACTCATTTTTACTAAAAGGAGTTCTGTCATTATACCAAATTAAAACCGGTTTTTGTCTTTTTCGACATGAATTACAGTTTTTTTAACGTGAACGATGATTTTTTATGTTTCATCACTTTTCACAGCCAACTGCAACTGTGAAAAACCCACGGCTTACAAAGTTAACGGTCTTTGTATCGGAATCATAATAAGATCCCGGTATCTTAACTGCTGCACCGTGTTTATCAATTTTATATGCAAAAATCTTTTTTTCTTTTTCGTTTTTTGAAGCATTATAGGAAACAGCGACCCTGATCCGTCCCTTTTTCAGGACAGACGACTGCTTTTTCTTTATTCCTGTGACGGAAAAATCATAAACCGGACGTTTTCCAATAATTTTCCCTGCCCTGGCAGAAAGATTTTTCTTGTCAGCCTGTTTCATTTTGATAACTACAGCTGTATTCATTTCTTTCTTTAATTCTTTTAATGCCTTCGAATCAAAGGTAAGATTTACATTGCCACCATTGACCTTCCATTCTTTTACATTCTTTTTGACAAGTAAATTTACCGCCTGCTTATCCATTTCAAGATGCAGATTCTTCCAGTTTTTAGCTTTTCCCGTATCTAAAGTTATTTCAACAGACAGGTCTTTTATCCTGCCACCCTGTTCTTTTTCTGCCTTTGTAATTTCTTTTTTCAAAACTGCTGCAATATTCTTCACTTTGACCGTATTATTTTTAACTGCAGATTTTACTTTGACATTAAGATTCTTAACAGAAACGGGCGTGTCTTCTGCGGATGGCGGTGTCACATTCCCCGGTTCTTCTTTTGCATGATCCGGTGCCGGTAATGTGCCGGAATCCGGTGAAACATTGCCTGATGATCCGTCCGTGCTTCCACCGGCATTTTCTCCAGAACCTCCGCCAGAACCGCCCCCGGTCTGGGAATGATCTGCCGTTACACGGACCTGACAATCTGCCTTACTTCCTGTATAGTTGCCATTTCCATCATAGCATGCGGTGAACGTATATGTTTTCGTTTCATTCGGAAGTGTTGCCATCCAGTGATCCGTTCCCTTTTCTTCTAATGTGATCCCGGAAACATCACAGGTTACTTTTATCCCGGCATCTTCCGGAATCCCCTGTCTGCAAAGCTGTAATTCTACTATCCCCGCACCTTTGACCGTATCGTTTTTTGCAGTCAGCTGCATGCTGGTGGAAGCCTTTTCGATTTCCAGGACAGCCTCCCCGTATGTTGGAATAAAAGATGCCTTTTCCGCTTTAAAATAAATCTTATACTGGCCTGCTTCTGTGTAAAACGGCATCTCCGTTTGTGTATACGATCCGTTTTCTGTCAAACTGTAACTGATTTGTACACCATCTTCCTGTTTGATATCAAATGTATGGGGTTTTCCATCATAAGTTACGCGGACAGGTACGGTTTGTATTTCCGGCATCTCACTGTTTTTCCGGTAATAATAAGTGATCTCCTGGCGATCCTCTGTGATGTTTATTTCTCCCTGATTTGCACTGTTTCCTACACATGTATATCCATATAAATCCGGACTTCTTAACGTATACGCAGAATTCTTTGGTACATATACTGTCGCGGGTGCCGTATCAGGCACTGTTGTTTCGGTTCCGTCTTCGTTTTGCAGCATATAACGAATCGTTACGGTACTCCACGCCTGTCCTGCCGTCTGATTGTCAGCCAGAACTTTCCCAGTGTCCTCATCTATGATCTTTCCTTCCAGTCTGTCCCCGGAAACCAGACCAGTTACCGCAGGAAGTGTGACAGAAAGGGACTCTCTGGCAGCATCCGGATCATACCAGTTGCTGAGTGGCGGAACGGTATATGTTTCTTCTTTTTCATATTTGACTGTATTGTCTGCTCCAATAATGCGGAAAGTAATCTTCAAATGCTGTTCCGCATCCACCATATTTTGTACGACTGTACGGAATTCCAGATCCTTTCCATTTGCTTTTGTGATATTTGTCTCATCGACCCGGTATTGGTCACTATCCCTGTCAAGCGTTCCTGTCCTGCTATGCGGAATTGTAATTTCAGGATCGCACACATAAACAGATGCCTGCCTGCTGACATAATCACGGTTATTTAATCTCCGCGCCAGTTCCATTTTACACACTTCACAGAAAGGATTCCCAAGATCCCGCATCATGCAGACGCGGCTCGGCGCAAATACTGTTTCTGTTCCTGCTGCCGTTATTCCGATTCCACGGAACCCCAGCATCTTATGCCATTTAATCTTATCCGGGTCCGAGGTGTCGGAAATATTTTCTCCCTGCATCTTTTTATCATATTCATCGCCTAATCTTCCGATGCTGTGGGAAATTTCATGGGTCATGACATCCCCCTGCTCATTCTCACCCGAATTTGCCGAAAAAGAAAAGAGTGCATTGGAAGAAGATCCAATATTCGCAGTCGTATTACAAATGATATGGATGGTTCCCACGGCTGCACCGGTATCCAGATATCTGCTCTCCAGCTCTGCCCTCAGTGCCCTGGCTTTATCTTCCCCGTCCTTTGCAAAATAGCAGGATTTTCCGAATGCCTGCACATGAAAATATGTGTCCGGGTTCGACTCCCCATACATCACGCCCACACCAGTTTCATTGGATACCGTCTGTACTGCATAAATATTGATCCTGTCGGAATACTCTTTATAAGGGGACCACTTTAGCAGCCCCTGTGCTTTTGCCGTTGCATCCTTCAAAAATTGTTCCTGTTGTTCCCGGGTATAGCCCTCACCCATGATAACAATCACAAAATTTTCCTTATCATCACCTGTCTTGTGAATGGCATAAACGGAAGCTGCCGCCGTCTGGTCTGCCACCGTCTGGTCTGCCATCACAGGATATGGAAACACCAGGGAAAGCAATAATATCAGGCTAAGTACCATTGCTCCAAACCGTTTTCCATCCTTCTTTTTTACATTCGTCATATCATCCTCCGTACTTTACATTACCAGAAATACTGGTGCTTTTCCTATTCTTCCCACAGACAAACTCCCGGGAAACCATTTGCCGTAAGGCTTCTTAAAGCACGATTACCGCAGCATCAAACCCCTCTACATTTCCATCAAAGGTGTTTTCGGTAAGCAGATTGTACTTCTCGGTGTACTCATTAAATTTTTTTGCACTGCTGCTGCAGTTAAAAATCATGGCAATGGTCTCTTCACCATTTTTTCTGATCAGGACAACTGTCCCTTCCTCATCTTCCGTGACGATCCCAGCCAGTTCGCCTTCCACAATGCATGCATGGCTTTTCCGGACCTGAATCAGCCGCTTGTACCATTCATACATCTCTTTGTCCTGATATTCTTCATCCCAGTACATGCCCCGTCTGCAGTCCGGATCGTTGGCTCCCGGCATCGCATACTCATCTCCATAATAAATCATCGGCATTCCCGGCAATAACAACTGAAAAGCGGCTGCCAGATGCTGCTTTTTCTTATTGTCGTTACACAGATGTAAAAATCTTGCGGTATCATGGCTGTCGATCAGATTCCACATAAGGGGATAACAGTTTTTGTTTAAGCGTCCCTTCAAATATCCAAGATTTTGTACGAACTGGCTGACCGTAATCTTTTCGTCTGCAAGCAGATCAATCAGGTTCAGGTAAAATGGATAATTCATGACCGTATCCCATTCATCCCCCTCAAGGAAATCTCCGGCATAATGCCAGATTTCCCCAATGATCAGCAGATCTTTCTTTACTGCCTTGACTGCCTTTCTGAAATTCTTCCAGAAGAAATGGCTGATTTCGTCTCCTACATCCAGTCTCCATCCGTCAATATCGCATTCCTTAATCCAGTAGCATGCAACATCCGTAATGTATTTTTCAACTTCAGGATTTTTCAGGTTTAACTTTGGCATTCCGCCATAATAACCAAAACATTTGAAGTTTGGGATCTCTCCCCATTCGCTTTTCAGTGGGAATCCGTCAATAAAATACCAGTCCCGATATTTGGATTTTTCGCCATTTTCCAGAATATCCGCAAACGCAAAAAATTCTCTTCCCGTATGATTGTATACCGCATCCAGGACTACCTTCATACCACGCTCATGCGCTTTTTGTACCAGCTCTTTGAGATCCTCTGTTGTTCCAAAGGACGGGTCTATCTGGTAGTAATCCGTGGTATCATACTTATGGCACGAATTTGATTGAAAGATAGGTGTCATATACAGCACATCGATTCCCAGATTCTGAATATCATCCATATGTTCGATGATTCCCCTGAGATTTCCATGCAGATCATCCATAGGAGTAATCGGTGCTTTATACCACAGTTCTTTTTCTACCGGCTCCGTTGCTGCAAAACGGGATGGGAAAATCTGATACACGACCTTGTTTGCTGCCCATTCCGGCACCTCAAACATCTCTTCCTCCCGGAGGTTCTGCGGACAGTCAAACATTCTGTCCCTGTTTGTAATGCATTCCTTATCAAACTCATAATTTCCATAATATACCTTTTCTCCCTGCGTGTCCGTAAATTCGAAAAAGTAACGCAGGCAGATCAAATGCATCTTTATCTGTGCTTCATAATAATCATGAAACTGTGAGACAGCAACCTTCTTCATCGGAACTGTCTTTCTGGTATCCTTACGCTCCATAGGTATATACTTGTCCTCATAATGAAGGATTACCTCCTTCATATCATCCTTTTTTACCTGCACGCGTATCACGAATAAATCCTTGTCAACCGCATAGCTAAACCTCTTATCCATATCATGAAAAATTGCTGAATGTTCCATAAAATTTCCCCTTTACACCTGTTGTTTTCCTGTATTTTAACTTACTTTTTTCAACAATTCTAGCACTATATCCACGATATTTTTAACTTTTTCTACTTTTATGCATAAATTTTTTATTACATGAACGGATACCGGAAAAACATTTCAGATGTGATTACGGATATCCGCATTGAGGCTGCATGCAATCTGTTAAAAAATACGAACCTGTCACTTAAGGAAATCAGCTTTAAAGTGGAGTATTCCAACCAATACTACTTTAGTTCCTGCTTTAAAAAGAAGACGGGCAAAACGCCGTCTTCTTATGGATAGGCTGATACTTTTTGACTGCATAAGCAGAATATGTGCGGTATATGAAAAACTATGGTATACAACAATATTTTTTATATATTATGCACAAAATAATCATCATTTTGTCGAGAATACTGTTGAATAATACCAAACGCAATGATATAATGAACCCACTTACATCATTCACTAAGACAATCCATACGAAAGGCAGAAAAATCATTATGGATACATTAAAGAGAGTATCACCGGAAGAAGCAGGAATTCATTCCCAGAGTATTATAGAATTTATCCAACAGGCACAGGCGGAGGGAATTGAACTGCACAGCCTGATGATATTGCGCCATGGAAAGGTATGCGAGGAAGCATGGTGGAAACCCTACGATTCCGTAACACCACAGACGATGTTTTCTTTTTCCAAGAGTATAACATCAACTGCGGTAGGATTCGCTGTTCAGGAAGGTCTATTATCACTGGATGAAAAGCTTGTGGACATATTTCCGGATGAAACCCCGGAAAATCCAGGGGAGAACCTGAAAGCTGCGGATGTGTACAGCCTTCTTACGATGTCCTGTGGTCAGGAAAATGATATTTGTTATCAACTAAAATCCTATGACCACTGGATTCATGATTTCATGCATGCGGATTTCAAATATAAACCGGGTACAATGTTCCAGTATAATTCAACCGGTACCGATATGCTGTGTGCCATTATAAAGAAAAAGACCGGTTTGAATGTTTCAGAATATTTGAAACCACGCTTGTTTGATAAAATCGGAATGACGAATATTTCATGTAGGATGCTCCCGGGAGATATTGAGATGGGAGGCGGTGGATTTCGGGTGAAGACGGAAGACATGGCAAGACTTGGACAGTTTTATCTCAATCGAGGTGTATGGAATGGAGAGCGTCTGCTGAATGAAGAGTGGATAGATATGGCAACTTCCCGGCAGATTTCAACCGTGAACCCGGTATTTGATAATCATGATTCTAACTGGCAGCATGGTTATGGCTTCCAGTTCTGGAGATGTATTCCGGAAGGCTTGTACCGGGCAGATGGAGCGTATGGACAATTTGCTATTATGGCTCCGGATAAGGATGCGGTTATCGCGATGACTTCAGCATCTTTCTCCCCGGATCGTTTATTGAATATTGTTTGGGAGAAGCTGCTTCCGGGAATCACGGATCAAGAGGAACTGGAAGAATCAGACAGTTATGAAAAGTTAAGGTATATGAATGAGGAACTGGCTATTCCGGGGTTATGGAATGTGAGAAATAAGGCGCATGAGGATGAGTGGAGCGGAATCCGGTACAAGGTGTTTGATGAAGTCGTTCCCTGCTTTGCAGATTTGACCGGAGGACCGGGAAAGTGGGGAAATTATGGACGTAATCTGTCTGCATTATCCTTTGAATTCCGGAGAACCGAATGCAGGATCCATATTGAGGATGAGGATTTTTCATCGGACTTATATGCAGGCATGGATGGGACATATCATGTATCTTATGTCCGTGGAGAGAAGTTTGCGGCAAGTGCATGCTGGGAGGAAGAAAATGTTCTAAGTCTTGTAGTACGTGCATTAAAAAGGGTTTCAGGTACAAAATTCCGGATCACCTTCGGAGAAAAAGAAATTTCAATCAGAAGATGCCCGCTTATGCCACAAATTGGTGAAAAATTTGACGAACAGGACTGGGATCAGCTTGTCCTAAAAGCATAAAGCAGGATTAAATTAGGAGGGTTAAAATGATGAAGGTTAAGGAGATAACGGCTATATTAGAGGAAATTCATGGCGTTTCTTTGATGGAAGATACGGTAGACGGGATTAAGTATGGAGATGAAAATGCCGTAGTGACAGGCATTATGGTATCCTGTTGCGCGTCTGTTGAAGTGCTGCAAAAAGCGGTTGAAGAAGGATGCAATTTAATCATTGTGCATGAACCGGTTTTTTATACACACAAGGATCAGTATTCATGGGAGGATCCCCGGTCTGCTTACCAGCAGAAGCTTAAGATATTAAGAGAGAATCATATCACTGTATATCGTGATCACGACCAGATTCATATGCAGAAGCCGGATGGAATATCTTATGGTATTATGAAAGAGCTTGGTTGGGAGAACTATCTTGTATCCCCTGTAAATGATGAGCTTGAGTTCGCGCATATTTTATACCGGATACCGAAAACAACCGTACGTGAGCTGGCCGGCTTTTTAAAGCAAAAGATGAATCTGAAGGCAATGCGCGTAATTGGGAATCTGAATGCAGAGATCGAAAGAGTGATGTTTTGCGGACACATCCTTCCAGTTGCTGCGGATACTTATGAAGAGCATGAGTTTACGGATGTTATTCAGAATAATGAAGCAGATGTGCTGATTCCGGGGGAACTGATTGACTGGACGACAGCTTCCGGAGTTCGCGATGCAGGGCAGCTTGGATTGAATAAGGCAATTATGGAGGTTGGTCATTTTAATTCTGAGGAATTGGGAATGAAATATTTTGCCAGACTTCTAAAGCAGAAAGTGCCGATGGATCTGCCGGTAGTTTTCGTACCGGCTGCAGACATGTATCAGTATATTTAAGGAAATATGCTTATGTTATACTGTTTCATAGCTTTCAGGAGGAAGATATGAGCTTGGTAATGGGAATACATCACGTGTCCATGAAGTTCTTGGAGAAGAAATAGAACTGTTTGAGGAACAGCAGGGACAGGAATAGGCATGATTCCGGATCTTTTTGAGACGATATTTTGAAACAAAATTATGAATTGTTGTTGACTGTAAAATGAAAATGTGATATCATGCAACCAATAAAAAAGCAAAGAGGCGAAAACAAAGCTTCTTTGCTTTTTTGCATCATGGAACCGTTATCAGACACATACGGAAAGGGGAGTGTGGATGATGAGAAAGATGGAAACAAACGTCTTGCGAATGCTAAAATAGTTCGTACGTGGGCCGGCTGGATGGATGCTTCAGCGGACGGAGTGCCGTCTTTAGGAACAGTGGATGAAATACCGGGACTGTATGTAGCCTGTGCTTTTCACGGACACGGCTTTGGAATGGCACCGGCAGCAGGAGAGCAGCTTGCCAAGCTTATCGTGACGGGCAGGACAGATGTTGATTTAAGTGCCCTGCATTATGACCGTCATAAGGTATGCGCGAAGGGCAATCGATGAGCCGGAAAACTATGAGGCACGTTCCAATCTTATGTGGGCATCCACGATAGGACTGAATCATCTGCTTACCGTAGGAAAAGGCGGTGCATGGAGCGTACATCCGATAGAACACGTACTGAGTGCATACTACGATATTACTCATGGGGTAGGGCTTGCCATACTGACACCGTCATGGATGGAATATGTATTATCCGATAAAACGGCACCGAGATTTGCACGCTTTGCCAGAGAGGTATTTGGGATAGAGGAGCAGAATGACAGGAAAGCTGCGAAGCTGGGGATAGAGAAGGTAAAGGAGTTTAACAAAACACTTGGCATGCCGGAAACCCTGTCAGAGGTTGGAATCACGGATGAGAAGTTTGATGAGATGGCATCAGAGGCTGTCCGAACCAGTGGACTTTCAACCAGAGCTTATGTCAGACTTCAGAGTACAGATGTACGGCAGATCCTGCAAAATTGCAGATAAAAGGGAGGAAGCATCAATGATCCTCCCTTAAGGTCCGCGCAATCTCCTTAGCCTCTTTATGAAGGTCATGCAGATCATTCTGTATGGCCTTTTCTTCTTCGAGAATTTCAGGATGTTCTTCGATTTCTTCCCTGATAAACATCAGCAGAAAGCTGACCATCAAAAGCAGGCAGGAAGCCCAGATGGTTTTTAGTCCCCAGAGGGGAATGAAACAGCTTCCGAGTCCGGCGCCTGACGCGAAGAGAAAGATCACGCCGAAATAATGGGATGCCTTGTATAAGGTATCCCTGTTATGTGTTTTATGATAAGCACACAGAGATTCCATGCCGCTTCGGATGTTGCCGATGCACATGGTACTGGCAAAGGCAAAGCTGTTCACCTTCCGGAAGGCCTGGACCTGCATGGCACAGGAAAACGAAACCAGAGCATTGGCAATCAGATTGAACTGATCCGGAAGGAAACCGACCAGAAACAGCAGCAGAATTTCCAGAATCAGAACCAGCTGACGCCAGTGAATGCGTTCTGCCTTCTGATACTTCTGACGAATCAGCTCGGCAGCAGCAACTCCGAGAGCAAAGAAAATAACCGGGATAAGATAGTGCAGCGTGGAGCCGAAATCTCCTGCAAAAATATGCTGGCTGAGCAGAACGATATTGCCGGTCTGGGCGTTGGCGAATACCTTTCCGCGGGAAATATAAGTATAGGCATCCTGCAGACCGCCGGACACGGATAAGAATGCGGCAGTCACAAAAGCTTCTGACATCTGTTTGTGGGATTTGAGATATTTCTTTATGGTCATGATTGATTCTTCTTTCACTTTTGTTTATGATAATGGTTTCTCCGAGTGGTCATTGTCTATTTTTATATGTAGAGGATATTCTTTTTGAACCCGGAATGATTGTAGCACATTCTTATATCAGAAGAAACCCATTTGCAAAATGAGATGATCATTCCGTATTTATTGGTGAAGTGTGAACGTATTCTTATGAAAATCAATCAGACCTTCCTTTCGCATTTTGCCAAGCTCTTTGGAAAGGGCACTGCGGTCAAGATTCAGGTAATCGGCCATCTGCTGGCGGTCGAACGGTATCTGAAAGGTCCTGCTTCCGGTTTGGACGGAAAGATTCGAAAAGTAGGTGAACAAACGCTCACGGATGGTTTTGGCACTGGTACAGAAGATCCGGTTGGAAAGAACCAGATTTTTCCGGGCAAAAATAATCAGCAGATTGTGCATGATTTTGGCATACCAGGATTTCTGAAGATAGCGGTCATCCAGAAGAATGTCGGTATCCAGAAAAGCAATCTCGCTTTCCTGCGTGCTGACAGCATCGACCATCATGGGTTCATGGCAGAGAGCATAGGTCTCTGCAAAGGCATGCCCTTCCGGAACATGGGAAAGAATGCTCCTGTTTCCCCACAAATCAATACTTTCGATATGAACACTTCCTTTCAGAACCATGCCGATCTCATGAATCCGATCTCCGGTCTGAAAGATCAGCGTGTTTTTTTCAAAGGAAGCATTACGAAGAAAATGCAGATTTTTCATCTCTTCCAGTTCTTCATTGGTTAAATTTTGAAAAATAAAAGTTTGAAAAATGTCCATAATTTCTCCATTCGTGGTTATAACCACATATTCTTAATTACTTTTGCACTATCATGTCACATGTACAGCGAAAAAGCAATGATAAACATCAGGAAAGGAAGGAATTCAAATGGTAAGACAAATTATTCAGATTGATGAAGAACTCTGCAATGGATGTGGCGCATGTGCAAACGCCTGTCACGAAGGAGCCATACAGATGATAGATGGAAAGGCGAAGCTGATTCGTGACGATTACTGTGACGGACTGGGCAACTGCCTGCCGGCATGTCCGACAGGAGCCATTTCGTTCGTAGAACGCGAGGCAGCAGCATATGATGAAAAGGCAGTAGAGGAGCATCAGAAGAAAATGGCAGCACAAAAGCAGACTGCCTCTGAAAAACCGGGATTTCATGGCTGCCCAGGATCAAGGATGCGTACCATGGTACAGGAGGATAATGATGCAGGGACAGAGAATACTTCTGACGCACCGGCATACCGGAAGTCACGTCTTGGACAGTGGCCGTGTCAGATCAGGCTGGTACCGGTGAATGCACCGTATTTTAATGGAGCAAAGCTCCTGATCGCAGCAGACTGTACAGCATATGCCTACGCCAACATGCATGAAGAATTTATGAAGGGAAAGATTACGATTATCGGCTGTCCCAAGCTTGATGACGTGGATTATACCGAAAAACTGCAGCAGATCATTGCAAATAACGATATTCAGAGCGTGACCGTTGTGCGCATGGAAGTTCCCTGCTGCGGAGGACTGGAGCATGCAGCAGTAACTGCACTGCGAAACAGTGGTAAATTTATTCCATGGCAGGTTGTGACGATATCCGTGGATGGTAAGATCCTGGATTAAAAAGGTCAGGAAACTGCCATAAAATGAGCATCATTTAGAAGAAACAGGAAGCTGCTTGGTTACCGTCAGATGTAAACCAAGTGGCTTCATTATTTTTAATAATGTAGAAAGTGACGGGGTTGTTTGTAAAGACTCCATGCGTGCAATAGAAGATTGGGGAATTTTGCACATAGAAGCTAAATCCCGTTGACTTAGGCCTAAGGCATTACGTTGCTTGATAATTTCGCTGATGATAGCAGATTGTTCCTCAATAGAGGTAATGAGCTGCTGGTTTTCGGGTTCCGTTGCTTTTACATGTTCTTTATAATTGTTCCATGTTTTCATGATGTTTTGCAGACTCCTTTCGTGATAAATAATCATTTCGTTCTGCTTTGGCCTTTTCGATTTCTCGATAAGGTGTTTTTTGGCTTCTTTTTCTAAAATGATGTAATAAAATGTAATTGCTCCCGTCACAGCAGAAATAAAAGATTCGGTTATGACCGGGACGCAGTTCCCAGATGTCTTCCGTAATGTGCTTCGCAATTGTATCGGGAAGAACATTACCGTTTTGTTGTAATAATTCGATGGAAAGCAAGACCTGTTTATACTGTATGCGTGCGTCTTTGCTTTTCATAGACTTATGACGTAATTGTTCAAGAAAATCCCAGACATCGGATTTCCCATTTGACTTTTCGTAAAATATAATTTGATATGGCATAGTATCTCCTGTCAGTATGATCCATATCCTGCCTAAATGATAGCACAAATGCTATCATTTAGGCAAGGTGGAAAGGTAATAAAAATAAAAGGGAAAATAAAAAAGGATATTTATACATTGAAATGATGATAACAATGATCAAGATAATTCAAAGATTATAAGCAGTAAGTTATTATAGCATGGAGAATACTATAATGGCAATTCATAAACTTTACAATCGTTGCATGGTCAAGAATTATTGTTGGAATCATATAGGGATTTTGTTATAATGTTAACATGCATCTGCCGGAAGGCAGATACGGAATGCGTGAAAACTGGGAGAGCAATACGTATGATGGTAAGAGCACTGTTATTTATACTGCTAGGCTATTTGTCCGGCAGTGTGTTATATGCAAAGATCTGGGGAAAACTACTATGTGGAACCGATATCACGCAGGGAAGCACCGATGGAAATCCGGGAACGGCGAATGCCTTTATACAGGGAGGTTTCTGGTGCGGAGTACTGACACTGCTTTGTGAATTGTTAAAGGGAATTCTCCCGGTTTATTTTTATATGCGTGGGATGGAACCTCAGGCATTGTCAGATGGTTGGATGGCGCTTGTCATTGCGGCTCCGGTATTGGGACATACCTTTCCTTTGTTTCAGAAGCATCACGGTGGAAAGGGGATCGCGGTTTCCTTTGGCTCCCTCCTGGGGTTATATCCTTACCGGATGCCGGTACTGGTGTTTGCTTTTGTTTTTATTTTCTTTTCAGTGGTGGTCTGCGTGGAGCCGCATTTTTATCGGACAATTGCGGCATATCTTGCAACGCTGGCAGGATTATTTGTGACTAACGTTATACCGGCGGTGCGGTATGGCTTTGGATTGATAACGATTCTTGTGTGTATACGAATGAAGCTTAGTACAGAAGAACGGGAAAGAATGAGGATTAAGTTATTATGGATGCACTGATATTAACATGTGGTACGGGAGGTGGACACAATTCCGCTGCAAAGGCCGTGAAGGAAGAAATGGAACGCCGGGGACATCATGTACATCTGATGAATCCCTATATGCTGCGCAGTATGGCACTTACCAGAGCAATTGACGGTCTGTATATTTTTATTGCAAAAAGGATGCCGCGTTTCTTTGGAGTGATTTATAACATTGGAGAGGCTTACCGGAGACTTCCGGGGCATTCGCCGGTGTATGGAGCTAATCACAGGGCAGCGCGGTGTCTCAACGATTATCTGAAGGAAAATCATTTTGATGCAGTGATTATGACACATCTTTATCCGGCAGAAATGATCACATATCTGAAATCATTGGGAGAAGAGCTCCCGTTTACGTTGTTTATCGCAACAGATTATGCCTGTATTCCCTTTACCGAGGAAACCGATTGTGATGCCTATGTCATTCCGATGGAGTCCCTGAAAAAAGACTTCCTGCGTTTTCATATTCCTGAAGAAAAGCTCAAGCCCCTTGGCATTCCTGTATCAAAACAGTTTTCACAGAAGGAATCCCGCAGGGAGGCCATTGAAAAGCTTGGCCTTGAGGAGGATAAGCATTACATTCTCATATCGGGTGGAAGCATGGGCGCCGGGCACATTGAGCAGATTGTGGAGTACCTGTTAGAGCATTACAAAAACGAAGAGAAGGTACGGCTCATCGTTCTTTGCGGAAGCTTTCAGAAGCTCTATGATAAGTTGAAAGCACACCCCAGCCAAAAGGTGATACCACTTAACTTTACGGATCAGATGCCGGATTATCTGAAGGCCTGTGACCTTTATCTGACAAAGCCGGGAGGACTTTCCTCCACGGAGGCTGCAGTTGCGGGAGTTCCGCTGATTCATATATCCCCGATCCCAGGCTGTGAAAGCAAGAACCTGAAATGTTTTAAGAACCGGGGCATGGCCATTCCGGCGGTAAAGACGAAGGAGGAGCTGTTCCGGGCATTGGATGCACTCGACAGCGAACAGGCAAGGGAAACCATGATCCGTAACCAGCATAAATGGATTCCGGAGGACGCAGCAGGAGCAATCTGCCGGTTTGTTGAAGCAAAGACCGGAAAGAAGCTATAAAAACAGCAGAAAAAGCCGTAGAGGATGTGACGGAAATTTGACTTTAACAGGGGAAGAGACTATAATATTCTGATGTTATGAATGGAGTCTGGATGTATCCGTTCTGAACGGTTACCGTCTATTTTAAAGAAAAGAGGTTGGAAGCATGACAAAAATAGATATCGTATCAGGCTTTTTAGGAGCCGGTAAAACAACATTAATCAAAAAGCTTTTAAATGAAGCATTAAAGGACAGCAAGGTCGTACTGATCGAGAACGAATTCGGCGAGATCGGTATTGATGGTGGCTTTCTTAAGGATGCCGGAATTGAAATCAAAGAAATGAATTCCGGATGTATCTGCTGCTCCCTTGTTGGAGATTTCGGTACTTCCTTAAAGGAGGTCATGAAGACCTATCAGCCGGAAAGAATTCTTATTGAGCCTTCAGGCGTTGGCAAGCTTTCCGATGTTATGAAAGCAGTACAGGATGTCATTGACGAGCATGAGGTCGTATTAAACAGTGCGGTAGCAGTTGTAGATGCTTCTAAGTGCAAGATGTATATCAAGAATTTTGGGGAGTTCTTTATCAATCAGATTGAGCATGCCGGAACCATTATCCTGAGCAGAACCGGTAATATTTCTGAGGACAAGCTGAAAAAGGCTGTGGAGCTCATTCGTGAGCATAATACCAAGGCGACCATCATTACCACTCCCTGGGATGAACTGGATGGCAAGGACATTCTTGCAACCATCGAGGGTGCAGCCGATCTGGAAGCAGAGCTGATGGCAGAGCTGAAGGAGCAGAGAGAGCATGATCATGAGCATCACCACCACGATCACGACGGTGGGTGCTGCCATCACGATCATGACCACCACCATGAAGACGAGGAAGAGCATGAACACGAGCATCATCACCACGATCACGATGGTGAATGCTGCCATCACGATCATGACCACCACCATGAAGATGAGGAAGAACATGAACACGAGCATCATCACCACGATCACGATGGTGAATGCTGCCATCATGATCATGACCATGGTGAGGACTGCACCTGTGGATGTCATGACCATGACCACGATCATCACCATCATCATGCAGACGAGATATTTGGAAGCTGGGGTATGGAAACTCCGGATCAGTACAGTAAGGAAGATCTTGAGAAGATCCTTGAAGCCCTTGGGGATGATGACAGGTATGGAATGGTTCTTCGTGCCAAGGGTATGGTTCCCTGTACCGAAGGCGGATTCATTTACTTTGATTATGTTCCGGGAGAAAGCAATATCCGTCCGGGCAAGCCGGATGTAACCGGTAAGTTCTGTGTCATCGGATCCAAATTAAAGGAAGAGGCATTAAAAGAGCTGTTCTCAAAATAAGAAGATAAGAACAGGAAAATCGCAAATAGAAAAGGATAAGCAATATGAAACCGGTATTTATTGTTAATGGTTTTTTAGAAAGTGGTAAAACCGAATTTATCTGTTATACACTGGCACAACCGTATTTCCAGACCAAAGGAAAGACCCTGCTGATTGTCTGTGAAGAGGGTGAAGAAGAGTATGATGATGAGCTTTTAAGCCAGAGCAGAACGATTATGGAGGTCATCGATGAAGAAGCTGCATTCACTCCGGAAAATCTGATGGAGCTTGATAAGAAATACAGAGTGCCGGTTCTGTTATTTTATTATGAAAGATATTCCACGGCAGAAATCGCTTCGATATTAAAAATACCGAAAAAAACGGTCAGTACCAGACTATTTCGCGCAAAGGCAAAATAGTCTGGAACTGACC
>OLSQ01000918.1_pt1 | contig 26399 bp, 53 predicted proteins | sample 1672561 | NCBI WGS metagenome assembly OLSQ01 (sample SAMEA3136699, study PRJEB25190) | human gut metagenome | biome: human gut; feature: human-associated habitat; material: faeces | place: Austria | collected 2013
TAAATCGCTTCATTTTTGCAGAAACACAACAAATATCATATATTGGAGTTACTTATATTATACCGTTAAATTGCAGTAATTGCAAGGGTTTTCCTCTATTCGAAGTAGGTTTCTGTGATGGTGCGCCGGAGACTGTCGATTGCTTCACGTCGCATAGTGTAGATGCTCCGAGGGGTCACATTGTACTTGTAGGACAGGACATCCACGTTGTGGGATATGTACCCACCGTCAAAGAAAAACGCGTCCAGAACGGCGTTCTGCTCCTCTGACAGGGTGCTCCGTCCATAGGCTAGTGCCTCTTCGTATTGCTCGATACGGTTTATCTGTGTTTCGATCCGCATTCTTTCAGCGGCTACATTTGCCACGGGATCACTGATTTTCCCGGATCGTCCAGGGGAATCATCCGACCGTGCCTTGATCTCGGTGATAGCATCCAGTTCCGCCTGCAGCCGTTTCTTCCGTGACTCCCAGTGCTTGGAATCCTGCAAGAACTTTACCGTATTGAATTCAACAAATCTATTCAATGATATCACCCGCCTTTACTCGCTGACCGAATCTTACCACCGGCTTCTTTTTCAGTCCCATGTACCGAACAACTCGTTTCTCTGCTACCCGGACATGGATTTCCCAAAGTCCGGTATCTGCACTTTTGCAAACATTTTCAATGACTCCGTCTGCTTGAAATTTCATGCTACCATCCTTTCATAGAAACTCCCGTTCCTCTCTCTATCGCTTTTTTCATATCGTCCCATGATACCTTGCCCTGGCTTATGTAGTCAGAGTATCTGTTGGTGCGTTCGATAATCTCCCCCACTTGCTCATCATTAAGCCCCACAACGTCCATGGCGGCAACTATGATAAGAATCCCCATCCTATCTGTGAGCTGGTTACTGATATCCCGTTTCAGCTTGTCGATTTCAGACGTTCCCATGACGACCTTTTTCTTCTTAGGTTTTTTCTTTTTTGCTCTCTGCATTTTCTTTCTCTCCGCCTCTATGTGTGTGATTGCCTGGTATGCGGTCAGGTCCAGACACCCGGACCCGTTCCGCATCAGTTCCTTGTTTTTCATTTTCTTTCTTCTCCAAACAGTAGCCAATCTGCGGATATGCCTAGCGTCCGACAGATTGCCGGAAGGTACTTTGCAGACATCCAGTTACCATGATTGCACCAGTAACTTATTGTTGCCTGATTTACGCCAATGTACTCCGCCAGTTTTCTTTGACTTATTCCGCTTTTATAGATAGCCTGTCCCAGTCTGATTGCTACGTCATTCATTGCTCTTTCTCCCGGCTATTTCAGCCCCACAAGCGGCATATCCTGCAAGTCCGAGTATTCCATTCAGCAAGTCTCCTGTTTTCCAGTCTCCCGGGCAAGCATCAAGCATTCTGTTGGTTGAGTTGCCGTCATTCGTTCTCATTGCCAGCTCCTGATATTCATTTCCTGTCATTTTTCTTTTTCTCCTTTTCTCTTTCGTCAGCTTCTTTCAACGCTCCGTATACCATAACGTAAATCGTTGTTATCCTCTCATCATTGATAGGTGGTGCTATCAATGGAGCTATGAAGTGCCAACAATCCATATAGGTTAAGTCTTTCATTTTTCACCCCACATCGGCGACCAATCCATAAACACCGGCACCGCCAAGAACCATAAACAAGCCATTCTTCCGGTCTGGGAAATGGCGTACATGACTGCAGCCGATACGCTCATCCATGTTAGGGAACATGCTATCCATCTCATTACACCCTCCTGTTCCATGCCTTGGCAGCTTCTTCTGGTGTAGGATATACTCTAGTGGATAGGTGGCATTCTTCACATTCTACAACCCAATCCCAAGATATCTCTTCCGTTCCAGCCTTTCCCCCACAACAAGGACACGGTTTCATCTCTGGTTTTTTCGGTTTAGGCTCAAACGTTAACAGGTAGCGTTCACAACACTCTACACATGGATATTCGTCTGTGCCCTTATCATCGTGTCTGCAGTTCTCACAGCTTTCGGTTTTTTCGTATAATTCATCTGTTTTATACTTCTCATAGTTTGTCATTATTCACACCGCCTTCCATCTTTAGCAGCTTTGCCCTTCTTTGCACATCATTCCAATGCTTTACAGCCTGGTATGCACTTCCCCATTGCATTAGCCCACCACGTCCGCACTTTGGGCAAAATATCTCAAAATATTCCATATTCCCCGTGATTTTAAGTTGCGGCATCCCATAATAAACGCTGTCTCCTGCGTCCGGCTTATGGTCGCAACATACACATGGAATTACCGTTGTTTTCATTTCGCACCGCCTTTACAAATTTTCTTCTTCTGCAAGTTTGGCATATTTCCAAGGCATAACATTATCTTCACCACCAGCACTCCAGGATGTATAACCAGCAGACCAAGCATATATTTTACCATCTACATATTTAGCAAAATATCTTCCAAGCCACCCATTGTCAATACTCTCTCTTACATAAATTTTTGTATCTACTGGTATTTTGCTCCAATCAACGTTAGGCTCTTTGTATTCATCCATAAACCACATTGACATTAACATATGGCAATAGCCACACCCAATATTTGAGCACTCCTTCCCCATCGGTTTTAATATCTTCGGTCTGATAAAACTAATGCAAAAACCGTCACCATCACATTTAATAATTTCGTCTCTATACCTTTCGTAATTCGTCATTCTATCACCCCATCTTCTTTTTCGAACAGTTCGCACCCCTTGCAATCGTCCTCGAACGCATAACAACAGCAGTGTTCACTTTCGTCATTGCAACAGATATCGTCGTACATGTATTTGCACTCGTTCATATCAGCAATCGTTATCAGCGTTTTTCCGCCGAATGTTCCCTCGATCCAGCGGCTCATTCTTTCACTTCCCTGTACGGCTCCGGCAACGGCATCCACGCTGTAACTGAATGCTTCCATTCTGGTATTGCTTCACCGTAATACGCCGCATACCACGGTCTAAATCCATACTTGTTATGCCATATCGCAATGTCGTACACACCGCATTCCAGATATACCAGCACTGCGGTATAATCTTTTTCCGGATCCCGCTCCGCCGCTGGGATCCACTCGCCGACTTTAGATTTGCTCATTCTGCACCGCCTTTCTACCATCCTATAATGCAATAGCCTTCTTTCAATCCATATTCAGGCACGTTCCGTAAAACGTACTTGATTGTCCTTGTTGCGAATCTTCCCGTGTAGTATCTGCCTGTCCATTCTCCCAGAACTATCTTGTCACCTTCCTGCGCATCATCATCGTCTTTTCTGATTTCAAAATTCTTTTTGCGATCCTGCACTGCTTCAAAATATTCAGGCAGAATCTTTTTTCTTATAGCTTTCATTCTGCGCGCTCCTCGTTTTTATTCATCTGCGCTATGTAGATCTGTGTGGCGCACTGGACCACAGTTTCTTGACAACCACCGGTGCCATTACGGAAGCACTTAACGCAGGCGTTTGCTACCATTATCATTATTTCTTGAAACGTCATTCCTCATCTTTCTCCTCTCAACTCTTCATCTTTTTTTCTCATTCCATGGTAAATTAGCAATTTGACGTGCCAACTTCCGACGCTTTTCTGGTTGTTCTTCACAGACCCAATCGCGGAATAACCCTCCACAGCATTTTCCCGCTTGACATTCATCACCTAAAAATAGAGGGCACCTCGAGCAGGAAATTAGTATGTCTACACCAAACATTGTAGATTTCGCGACCTCGCAGGCAAAGCATAGATTGCATGGTAGGTCAACGAGATCCCAGTTTTCAAAGTAGTCCTGCTTTTTCGCCTCCGGATGATCCGCAAGCCAGTTCCACAGCTTGCGATGCTCCTCCTCGTAGTTAATTGTTTTCATAACGCACTCCCTTTACCATCAAACATCCATCTGTTTCCTGCACTGCATCCACCGTAGTGCGGATAGTGACTTCTCCGGTTTTTTCGTTGATTTCCACCTGATAGCCAGTGCCGGAAAAGTCAGTGTATTTTTCATCCGCCATCGCCGTTCCAATACTAAATCCTACCAGCATTCCGCCAAACCAGATTGCACACAGGGAAAGAATGATTATAGTTCGCTTAACGGCTGTCATTGCTTCCACCTCCTAGAACGGGCAATCATCTTCCGACATTGCCATGAATCCTTCCGGCACATTCTCACTAGATGGCTCTGTACGGCTCTGTGATTGTCTCTCTCCGTTTTTATCGCCCCATTCAAGGAATTCTGCCCTATCAGCGATAACGTCCGTTGTATAGACTGTATCGCCGTTCCTATTGGTGAAGCTCCCTGTCTGGAGCCTGCCCTGTATTCCTACCAGTCTTCCCTTTGCAAGATACTTCTCGCAGTTCTCCGCCTGTTTTCCAAAGACAGTGACTCTTGGAAAATCTGTTTTCTTTTCCTCGCCCCTTTTCGTTGGTCTGTCAATAGCTACCGTGAATGTGGCAATCGCCATTTCTCCTGCCCATCTGATTTCTGGGTCTTTTGTCAATCTGCCGATTAAAATTACTGAATTCATCGTTTCGTCCCTCCTAAAATTACACACAGTATAAACAAAATCACCAATGCGGTCGGGATCCATGTTGGCGCGAGAACCCACACCCAGCTCCACGAAATGATTTTGCAGAGTTTCAAGACAATAAACACAATCGTCAATAGTCCGCAAAATCCAATACCACCGCCTACACTTCTCTTTTCTTCTTTCATATGTACCTCCTAAACATCTAGTATTTTCCCGATCCGAGTTCTTTCACTTCCCCCCGCGGATACCTTGCCAATTATCAGTCCTTCGGCATAGCCTTTGCTATATCCCTTTAATTCCGAGAACCTATCCACGCCATTCTCTAACTGTGAGAGACTGTCCAGTGCTCGCTGGTCAAGGATGAAAGAATATGGTCCCTTGGTTTCGTATGAAACCCTTCCATCAAACATAATCAGCTTGTCAATTTCAATTACAAATTTATCGCCTTTTTTATACATTACTTCACCTCCACAAATTCCCCGTTCTTTAATGCATAGAACGTATCTGCTTTAATTTTCACGCCGTCAACTTTGGCGGATTGTACGTGTTTAATGTGCCAACTTCCGCATTCATCCCTGTACCACTCTGCTAAAACGATGTAACATCCAAGCGACCCCTTCGCTCTACCCTCAATGCCTGTAGCGATTGCAATAGATTCTTTTCCCTCAACCGTAGCTGCACTCTGGTCTCCGGTGTTGGTAGCTGCACTCTGGTATCCGGTGTTGGTAGCTGCACTGTAGTCTCCGGTGTTGGATTCTTTCGCATTCGCCCAGTCAACTTTGTCCATGATGAACTTTACACCCGCTTCGACGATCCCTTTGATCCCGATTTCCACACCAATGCGAATCTTCTTACTGCACCGCTTGCTATCGTTGCTTGTTTCTGGATTTACTTCGTCCATTTCAACCTCACAATAACGGCTAGTTGCCGGTGGATAGTAGTTAAACACATCTAGTGGGTTTTGGCAGGCGTGAAAACCACAGCCACATAGTTCTGCTTTTGATTCCTCATACTCCTTACCTACTTCGTACTGAAAATCTCTGCATTTCAACTCCTCATTGAATCCTTTATATGCTTTCATTGTTTTCTCCTTTAAAAATTTTCATCCAGTCTTCTAACGTCATAGTCACCAGCCACGGCTTCCCGTTTTTACGGTGAAACACCGCCGGAAGTTCATTTTCCCTTGCGTCACTTTTCGCTTGCTCTATTGCCTTGTGGATGTTCAGTGACTCCACGCGTTTGCACTCGATATGTATTCCAGGAAGCCCGACCACGTCCGCATCTCCATTCGCTCCACAATACTGCTGACCACGTCTGCAATCATACCCGTGCTCCCGGAGCACCGCCGCAAGCTCTCTCTCTCCTCGTGCTCCCTTTTGTCTACTGTTAGTCATACTCAATCCCCCACTCCGTAAAACGTGAACTTGCTCGCTATAAAGATACTGTTCACTTCTCCTGTAGAACCATCCCTTTGTTTAGCTAAATCCAGAAGCATTGGTCTCCGGTCAGAATCCCACCCACCGGACATCATATCCTCTTCCGTTATCCTGTGGAGCAGTATCACGTTATCAGAATCTTCCTCGATGCTCCCAGACTCTTTCAGATTGTCCAGCTTCGGTTTTCCCGTGCCGTTCCGGTTCACCTGACAGCACAGGAGCACCGCCACATCCTCAACCATAGATAGACGTTTCAAGTGGTTTGTCATGTACGAGAATCTAGCTCTCTTGTCTTGGAATCTCTCTCCGGAGCACCGCATCTGCTCTAACTGGTCAATCACGATCGCATACGGCTTGTGTTTTCTGACAAGAGCCGCTATTACGTTGTAATCGTTCACCGACTCGAATATCAAAAAGTTCCCTGATTTCTCTAACTGGTGCACCTTTTCACTCTGTAGATTCAGTTCTGCCCAGTCAACGTCACCCCTACGCAGCCTCGACCTCGGAGTGTTTATGTATCGCAGGAACATCCGCTCCACCGTAGCTTCGGTGCTCATTTCGAGTGGAAAGTACAGCACCTTCTTCCCTTGCTTGGCAATCTCCATCGCTACCTGCAAAGCGAACGCCGATTTTCCCACCGAAGGTCTCGCCCCTATCGCCGTAAGCTCTTTCTTACGAATCCCGCATAGCAGATAGTCAAGGTCTCGGATTCCGGTATTGACGATTTCCTCCGTCGCTCTTCGGTCAAGTGCTGCAAAGTAGTTTGTGCAAAAGTCTTTCGCCGCCTCTGGCAGTGTGATGATCTCTGCTTCTTCGAATTTCCCCAGAGTCTCTTTGATTTCGGATATCGGAACATCCGATGTGATGTTTGCCAGGTACGACCTAGCCTTATAGTCCATGACTTCCCCGACGGCTCTCTGGTAGTAGTAGTCGGTGTACTCTCCTGTCATAGTCATTAGATCTGTTATCGGGATCCCGGCTTCTTGTGAAATTTTATACGGCTCTGATCCACACTTGCGAATTGCCGCAGCCACATGAGCCAGTTCCTGAAAGTCCGCATCCTGTATCCTGTCCATGTCTTTTAAGTTTTTCCCGAGCACCCATCCGGCGATGATCTGTGACTCAATCTGTTTTCGCTGAGAACTCATACATCCTCCTTCCCGGCTCACGCAAATCCGCAATAGTCGGCAGATACCGGCTTGATTTCACGTGACGCATCAGAGCATCCTTGCACTGGTCGAACGGAATGTCGTTCATCGCTTCGTACCAGGCATCAAACGCACTCTGTTCTCGAAGAAACTCTGGTCTGCTGTAAAGATCCCTTGTGAGTCTCACTATTTTCAAGAATTCATTTTTTTCCATTTGCGTCCTCCATAAGTTCTCTCTCCCAGTCTTGCGTTGTGCCCTGCTTATCTCTGGTGGATCTGTTCTTCTCCCACGTTCTCACCGCTGCCTTCCAGTCCTTCATTTTGTTCTTGCCAACCATCCAACCTTTACTCTCGTAGAAATCGACAAACGCTTCTGCATCTACCGAGTTACCTCTTTCGAGACAATATCTTTTAACATCATCCACTAGGGGCGGCTTGAACGCCCTATTATTCTTCTTTTCTTTCTTTTCTTTCTTTATACGTGTACCGTCTGCTGTACCGTCTGCTGTACTGTTTTGTGTACCGTCTGCTGTTGTAATTGCTGTACCGTCTGCTGTGCCATCACACTGGTACATTGTGTAATTTTCAATAGTTATAACTGTTCCATATGGTGTACCGTAGTGCTGTATCATGCCCAGTCCGGAAAGCTGTATCAAAAATCGACGTACTTTTCCTCTTGACCATCCCCACTTTTTTGCAAGCGTCTCCTCACCGAAAATCGTTTGACCAACATTCAGGTGTACAATGTTCCCCTTCAAGATAATATCTGTCGGCTTGTATCTGGCGTTTAGCATCAGGAATTCAAACGCTCTCCAGCGGTCAAAAGGGAGCTCCAAGAACATGTCATTTAGCAGTGTTTTTCTATGCAATTTTATGTATCCTTCTGTCCCCATAACTGCTTCAACCTCTCTAGTTCATCTGGCGTCATTGTTTCTATCCCAAGGCTTTGCGCCTCGTCTACGATGTAATCAATGAGCCGTGACATTTCTTTGCTGTCATAAATACTTGAACCCTTATAAAGTCTCATACTCACTACGCTGTCCGTGCGATGGTGGTGCTCGCAGAACCATCCGATCCCGTTACTGCCCCATGATGCCATCACCGCAGGAACATCTGTTGCAGAAAACACACCGTCAATCCATGCTCCGCATTCTCTTACCGCCTTCCGGTAAACATCCTCTTTCGTTGCTCGGATTTTATCGGCTATTTTTCCGCAAAGAACCCACATATAGGCGTTTGCATCTAATGACCGCCTATTTTTCTTTTTAAGCGTCAAAGTGTATCCGTCAAGGGATTTATCCTTGAGCTTATTAAAATCGTTCACAGCTTCACTACGGGGCATTCTGAACGCTATCCAGACGGACATACCCTTGTCTTGTACCGCTAGGCGGTCAATTCTTGTTGCTATCATAAATAATTCCTCCCGAATTCCTCTATGAAGTCTTCTCTTGTCCCGTGCTTTTTTTCATAGTCTTTTTGGCATTCCTGCTTCAAATACTCATCAATCTTTTTCCAGTTTTCACCGGCTTGTACCCCGTTGGGATGCAGATCTGCACGGAGCGGAGCTACATATCCGTATTTTTCTGATTTTGTTCTGTTGAATCCCCCAAAGCAATGATGCCGTTCCACCTTATCTGACTTGGTAAAAATACAGTGATCCATATCGTCTGTAAAAATGCTCCAAAGCTTTTTCATTCCGGCAACCTCCCTTTGTCCAAACACCTTGCAAGGTATTTTACCGCTGGTATATATTCTCCCTTGATGAAGTGTTTGTCGTATTTTATCGGTGTGAATTTTATCCGGTTCGGATCAATTACAACTTCGTCCGTGCCGTCCTCCGAGTAGTATTCGTCAGGGTAAAGTGGATACGATACTATGTATAGCTGCTTGAAGTCTTCAAAGTGCTTCTGGTAGACGTACATTTCCACTTGTGCCTGCCGCCAGTAAGCGGTTGAGACTTCAAAGTCCTTTTCCCCTTTATGCGTCTTGACCTCGTAGATAGTCCCTCTAAGGTCTCCATCGTAGTTTACACGGATTTTCTTGTCCTCAATGAGTAACTGCCTGTCAAGGTTCATTTCCTCGCTGATAGAGCGTAAAATGGGATGCTCGTACCTGTTTCCAGCCTCGGTGAATATCGAGCCGTGAAAGTCAGGCTCCTGCTCTCCCATCTTGACCGCCCACCACTGACGGAAAGTCTTGGTGGTGCGGTTTTTCGCTACTACCATGCTCGTATCGGATGCGCCGAACCAGAGCGCACGATCCATGTTGTGAATCATTTTACTGTGATCCTCACATATGCCTTTTTCTTTGTACGCTTGTTATACTTATTCATAACTTCGTTGTAGAGATCTGGATCGTCCTGCCGGAAAGCCTTTGTGTCCAGTGCCACCGACTCCGTTTCTGCGATATGAGAGATTCTCACGTAATCGTTGTCTATAGACGTGATCCCGTTTAGCTCCATTGCAAAGGTCAGGTCGTCCTTGATTTTTTTCTCCTGCTCTTCTAAAGATTTCTTAGCGTTTGTCAGCTCTCGAAGCTGTTTAAATACCGCAAGGTTTTTCTGCTCAAAAGCAGTCATTTCCGTTGTTTTTGTTGCCATGATACCCTCCTATAAACTCTGCACATACTCCAAGCACTTGTGGAGTCTATCGTCGTTCAGTTCTTCTAAAGAGCCGACTTTTACTTTCTTGCACATCGCTCCAACATCAACCATTTTAGCGTCGCACAGTGCCACAATTTTTGTTATGACTTCGTCCCGACTAAGTGCGGGTGGAGCTTTCGGCTCGCTGGATTTTTTATCTGTCTTTTTCTCTGATTTTTTTCTTGTGGATTTCACGCCATGAGAAAAAACTTCATTGCCGTCAGCATCTTCGATTATCAGTTTGCTAATCGTTCTTTTTGTCTCAGTTTCTTCGTATTCCACGAGTGAAACTCTAAGCCCAGCTACAAATTTATTGTCTGGTATGTACTTACCGTTCTTATCATCAATATGATCTTTGATCCAGATAAACGGGCTCGTGTACAGCTCCCTACCAATCCCAAGAGCGAAGCACGCACGCTTAAAACTGTCGCTAGCTTCTCCCTTCTCGGACGCTGTATTAGATTCTGTTCCGCAATCCCATTTCCATATCCATTCGTGCAGTTCCTTGTTGTAGATCCCGACACCGCCGTACATATTTCCCTTAACTTCTTTGTGGTCTCGCTGCCAGTATTCCGGACCGTAAACCTCGTCCAGAATATTCATATCACAACGCGCATCTTTGTAGCACAGAAGTGAAAATCCATTGCCACTTCTGCTTACCGTTCCCACTCGCAACTCTATTTCATCTGCTCTTAATGCTCTAAACATTTAATCCTCCGTTTCCGTGAAAGCCACGATCTCGCTCATAGCTTCCCATTCTCCCATGCCTGCGTCCACAAGGGCTTGTCTGAACTCTCGCAGCGGCTCTGTTACGATACTCTCCCTGCATTCTTTGCAAAGCGATCCCGGAAAGTCTGATGCTTCGTTTCCGCATACCGGGCAAGCGTAGACTTCCTCGAAGTCGTCACCTCCGCAGTGCGGGCAGGTCTGTTCTACATATCCGGTGTCCTGCTCCATCGGACTTCTGGAAGGGTTCTCGAACACCCCTCCGCAATCTGAACACTTATACATCTACTTTGCTCCAATCCGGCATATGTGCCCATGCCACAATTCCCTGAAAACCGAACGCCTCTACATCTTCTGGGGTGTTGTGATCGTACACATTGAACGCATTATGCTTTTTCGAATAATGCATTTCGTCTATGTGGTGAAATCGTTCCGACCCACATGTATGCGACCAGATTACAAGCACGTTGCCGCTTTCCTCCGGCGGTTTCTTGTCCGCCGGGAAAAATTCAAGTTCTATTTTGGTTGACATATTATTTCCTTTCTGATAACCTATTTATAGGTTTTTGTGAGATGCGCCTGCGGACTTAGTCCAAGGGTGCATTTTCTTTTTCCTCCTTCTGTTCTTCTTTGTAATCTGGATCCAGTGCTAACCGTCCGATATATGCAATAAGCCTGTCTGCCGCTTCCTCTCCTGCGATCTTCTTCATATTGTCATGCACAGCTCTGATTACTGTTCCAAGTTCAGCAAGGACTATTACTGGGTGTCCTTGTATAGTGACCCGTCCCTCATCTATTAAAATCATTCTTTATCCTCCTTCAACATTTCTCTGCACCATACCCCTGCACTGACCAGAAGTGCCAGAGTCAGCACGCTGTAAGCTACATCCATCATTTTTTCTTTTCCTCCTCTTTTTTCACTGCCGTTACTGTAACTATCGTTCCACGCTGCTTGCTCAATATCTGCCCCAGTACCTCGCAGAACAAATCGATGTCTAATGTTGTTCTCTTTTCCATTTTGTTTCTCCCTTCCGTTACGCCCTCTACCGGACACCCTGTAGTAAAAACACGTTTTCGTTATGCAAATATCCCAACTGAACAAATGTACCTTATACTTAAAATAGGAGGACAGGATGCCCGACAGGGGACGTAACTTATTAAATTGTGTTATAATGTCCTCGTTGTAGAAAGTGAGGATATTATGTTTTGGAAACTCCGCATCTTGGTTAAGCTAAGGTTCAGCGCTCAATCTTGGAGCACGCTTTTTGACACATTCAGCAATAACGCACGCTTATACAATGCCTTGAAATATCTTCACTCTCACGGCTATATTGAAAGCCATGAAGATGATTCATATTCGCTTACCAGTCGTGCAGCATTGAGAGAGTACATTGCTCACAGTGTCGGATGGTTCGTTTCGCTTGTGGGATTCTTTGGCGGTATATTGGCAATAATCCAATTCTTTACTTAAAAGCCACCACCGCCACTATAACCAGCAGTATGCTATTCGCAACCGTAAGAGCGGTTATCCCCTTAACTTGTTTCTCCAGACTCTCATACAAGCAGTAAGGAGTCGGTTTCCCCAGAGTTTCGTCAAGTTCTTCCAGAGTCATGTATTTTCTTTGTTTTATCATGCTTTCACCTCTAGTCCTTACAGAGGAGCTACAATCAGCTTTATTAAAAGTGCCAGAGATAATATGCAAAATACTATCGCTGCTATAAGCTGACCTATCTCCCGCCGTCGTTCTTGTCTTTTACGAAGTTCGGCGGCTTTTTCTTTGCCGAAGATCAATTCCATTTGTGCGATCCACGCTTCATTGAATTCTTTTCTCATGCTTTCACCTACTTGTTAAAATTAGAATAAGAGTTATTATGGATGCTAGCGACATAAGAAATGGTGGTATTTTTATAAACACCGCCCAGAACGATTTCCAGAATTCTTTTCTTCGTCTGTCACGCTCTATTAGTCGATTCCATTCTTCCTCGCCGTACTCTTCAATTAAGCGTTCTTCAATGCTTTTCATGTTTTACTCCTTGGTTTTATTGATGAGAGTTGTCACCTTGATTCCAAGAACTTTTGCGACGCTTTCCAAACTATCGAGTCTCGGAATTCCCTTTGTCCAGTGACGAATCGTCCCATTTCCCAATCCGGCGTCTTTTTCCAGCTTGGAAATGCTAATACCTTTTTCGTCACACAATCTCTTTATGACTTCGTACACACTTTCACCTCCTTTGTAGAAAATAAGTGTATTTCATTGACATGCAATAGAAAATAATCTATACTATGGTTACCACACCAAATAGAAACTTTTCTCTTACTGTCGTTTAGTAGATTTTTTTCTACCCTACGATTCTAGTATAGCGAAGCGTTTCTACTTTGTCAATGCTTTTTGTAGAACTTTTTCTATTTTTAGAGGTTTGATATGCACATTTATGAAACAATCGCTAAACTATGCAAAGAAAATAAAATAGCAATTACCGCCCTAGAGTCTGAGTTGGGATTTGGAAGAGGAACTATTGGTAAATGGAAAAAAGGAACAAAGCCAAATACCGAACGTGTACAAAAGATTGCAGACTATTTCAACATACCTATTGATTATTTGATGACTGGTGAAATAGAGCGAAAAATAGACGGAGCAAATATAATAGAAGAAAAAGCCGCTCTGATCGCAAGGATAACCAAAGATTCAGAGCTACTTATTACTATAGAAGAATATTACTCTCTCAGCGAAGCCATGAAGCAGTTCGTCCGGAACATGGTTCATGACTTGACTGTGAGAGACATTGAAGATTAGCTTTCTTCATAAAGTGCCTGTACATACTTTAGGATGTAGTAAAGTTCTTCGTCAGGCAGTTTTTCTAAAATCTCAATAATTTCGTTCAGCATATTGCACACTCCCTTCTAAGGATTGTGTGATAATTATATATCATTACCCTTGCAGAACGGCAGATTACCGTCTGTCATTTTGCGACAAGAAACTTGTTTTAATGAAAGAGAGGAAGAAGTTATGAAAAAATTAGCTTATCTGATTTTGCCGTTTATCTTGGTGATGTCCCTATGTGCTTGCGGTGGCAGTTCATCCAACGATGTTGACACAAGCTCGTACAACAAAGGATATATGGATGCACTAAATGATATCAACGTGGAAACTCTGATGGAGTGCAATCAGAACTATGATACATTATCAGAGGAACAATACGATGCTATCTCAGCGTATGTTTATGCGGCATTGAAAGAGTACACGAGTCAGCAGAGCGAAGAACACGAAATACACGAATAGCTTCGGCTACTCGTTTTATTTTGAAAGATGGAGGTGATGACGTGCGATGTGCACTTTATATCAGAGTATCTTCTGATGAACAAAAGAGAAAAGGTTATTCTCTGCCGGAGCAAAGGCATGCGCTGACACAGTATGCTGAGGAAAAAGGATATACTGTAGTAGACCTGTACGCAGACGAGGGCGTTTCCTCGTCTAAAAACCCACAACGCAGACATGAATTTCAGCGTATGCTTTCCGATGTCAGAAACAGGAAGATAGATATCATCGTGTTCCTCAAGCTGGACAGGTGGTTTAGAAATGTTGGGGACTATTACATCACGCAGGAAATCCTCGACCAGAACGGCGTAAAGTGGGAGTGCGTCACCGAGCATTACGATACCACCACCAGAACGGGCAAGCTGAACCTCAACATCAAGCTCACCATAGCAGAAGATGAAGCCGCCAATACAAGCGAACGTGTCAAGTTCGTTCAGGCTGGCAAAGTCAGGAACCGTGAGCCTATCACAGGAAATCAGCCGTTCGGATACAAGATAGCAACGATCGACGGCGTAAAACGGATCATCAAGGACCCAGAAACGCAGGCGGAGTGTGAAGATATGTTTAATACGTTCTTTGCTACCGGATCCGGCGGAGCTACCGGAAAGTACATCAACGCCAAGTACGGACGAAGCCTTGCTGAAAATGCGATACCACGCAGGCTGAAAAATCCAGCCTATACGGGAGAATACCGTGGGATACCGGATTATTATCCACCATACATCACGAAAGAACAGCACGCTCGTATACTCTCCATCTTCGCCAAGCGCACACGGAGCACCAAGCGAAAAAAAGTATATCTGTTCGCAGGGCTTATCAAATGCCCTGTATGCGGAAGAACTATGGTGAGCTGTACCATGAACAAGAAAACCCTCGGATACCGATGTCGTCATCATTATATGAATAAGTGTACGTTTGTCCATACCATAACCGAAGAACGCATAGAAAGCTTTCTCCTTGAAAATATAGGCTCGATGCTTGAGCAATACCTGATTTCATACAAAGAACAGAACAAAGCGAAAAAAAAGCCTGACCCCCGGAAGTTGGAGGACAGGCTCTCTCGATTAAACAACATATACATGATGGGCAACATCTCTGACAGTGAGTACACGAAAAAGGCAAACGAAATAGCGGCTCAAATTGCCGCTATAAAGTGTGCAAACAGCAACGACCTTCCAATCCCCGAAGAGTCCATAAAACTACTGTCAGACAAGCGATTTGCCACCTTGTACGCTGACTTGCCACGGGAAAGCCGCAAGGCTCTGTGGATGAGTATCATTGATTCAATCGAGGTTGAAGGGCTTTACCCGAAGCAAGTCTTTTTTATCGGTCAGGAAAGACTCTAACGTACATGACAGTTCTGTCACGTTATTTAGAGGCTACCATCCCTATACCATAGTGAAGTATTTTGCAACCTTATACGGTGGTGCGTCCTCGTCGTTCAGGAAGTCCTGTGCCAAGTCGAAATAGAAGTCTGGAGAGTCACCTGCATATTTCTGTCCAGTATCCTTGGAGTCGTTATAATACATATTCATTGCCAGATAAAACTCTTTAAAGTGGTCTTCTAGTCCTTTGGATTTCACAAAATTTACAACGTCTTCATATGTCCACCGCTCGCCTACCGGAGTCATGCCGTGTACTTTCTCCTGTGCCCATGCCAAGTCAAAATTATAAAGAATTTCTTCCGCACGATTTATAAGACTGCGGTACACGTCCGGATTGTTCTGTCTGACATAATCAGCGGCGGAATAATAAATTTTATTCGCTTCTCGCATCTTACATTTATCATCGCCCTCATAGATGATGTCAGTAACTTCTTTTAACCCTTTCACGGTATCACCTCCGTTACAGTTTTGTTACTGTCACAGCCGCATTATTTGTAGTGACTTCCTGACCGCTGATTACCACCGTCAGATTTGCTCTTGATTCTCCACAGCAAGCGACTCTGACAAGACATGCTAACGGGATTGTAACAACATCATTTGCCGCCGCTGTTACTGTGCCGGTAGCTCCCGGAACAAGTGCTCCATCTTTATACAGCGATGCTGTTACTGCGCCTGCTGCCGAAGCTGTGACTGTGATTGTAGCGTTCACTTCATAATAACCCCTGTCAAAGAGTGTGATTGCATTACCGTTCAGGTTTGCTCCATTTCCAAACCTCCGGATAATCTGCGTAAGCGGAAGTGCGCTTCCTACCGGTATAGAAGTTCCTGCTGTAGTATTTACAGCGTACAGTGCTGATTTACAACTCATTATGTTCTCCTTTCATTAAAAAGGGGGCGGTAAAACACCGCCCCCATACCCCTTGTCAAACTGACTAAATGTTTGCATAGCTTCCGCAACAACTGTTTGCTGTGTACGGACTTGCTGTGATGTACGCAGGTTTTGCTACCGGCTGTAACTGTCCAATTAGGTACGCATTCTGTGCACACTGACTGTTAGCTAACTTTTCGTCGGCAAGCTTGTCTCTAAGAGCCTGCATTTCATTCTGTGTGATGAGTGCCCTTGTTGCTTCTCCTTCTGCGTGGATTGCGTTCGTGATTGTGCATGTGTTCTGTGCGTTCTCGAATTTCACAGAATCAATGTTTCTGTTGGTTTCGCAACAACACTGAGACTGCTGATATCCAAGCTGTGCTACATTTGCTCCAATCTGGTTCAGATCCTGTAGTTCATTATACGCCTGATCCTTGATGATTGTAGACACGTCATAGCCTGCCTGTCTGGTAGCCGCTACGCCCTCGTTCATCTGGCGTTCTAATGCCGCAAAGTTGAACTGGTTCTGCACGTCTTCCGTGGTAGCACACTGTCTGCTATTGTTATTCCACCCACCGAAGCCATTACCGCCCCATGCAAGCAGGAAAAACAGCATCATGACCCACATATAGCCACCGCCATACATTCCGTCACTGTCCCGATTATTCATATCGAATACCGGCTGTACTCCATTGTCCATGAGTTATCCCCCTTTCATTTTTATTACTTAAAGCCGCCCATGCGACTGAAAGCTCCCATCAGCTCGTCAAAGTTGACTCCTGTCTGATTGCATATGTTTCTAACCACCTGTTCCATTTGCGGTGGTGTCTTGCCCTGCATCATCTGCATTGCTCGTGAGAAATTAGGATTATTCCCGAAGCTCTGCATCATCGCTTGCATTGGATTCTGCGTTCCCATTACAGGAGCAAACATTTGCATTATCTGATTTGGATTGAACATTCTCTATCTCCCCCTTTAGTGCTATGATCGCACCCTCCACTTTTCTAAGACGTTCGTTGATTTTATCTTCCGGTGACTGTACCGGCTCCGGAGAATACGCTGTTATCTCCGCAACTCCGTCCAGATTGATACATTTTGTATAGATTTTGCCGTTCGTTACGTCCATAAACACACATTTTGTGCCGTCAAGAGCGATTCTGGCGGCTTTTACTTCTTCGATGGATGAAACTGGCTGACACGTCATAAAGTTTTGCTGTGGTGGCATCACCGACGGTGTCTGCGGTGTGTATTGCGGATACATTCGCCCCATTGGCTGTCCGTATTGCTGGTAATTCATTTTTCTTCCCCTTTCCTATGTTTATTGTAAAAAAAAAGAACCCTCCGGAAGTAATCCGAAAGGTTCTCAAAAGTCTATAAAAAGTTATTCAGTTTTTCCAGACATCGCCGATGCTTTGCCTTTATGGTTCCTTCACAATATCCAAGCATATCGCCAATATAGCCAAAGTTTTTCCCTTTTAAATAGTGGAGTCTTAAAATCTCTTTTTCATCATCTGTTAAAACACATTGCTCCAATAATTTTTCAAACTCTTGCACTCCACATATACGACGAAGCTTGCGCCTCGTCTCTATGTGGTTACTCATTTGTTTTCTCCTTACATTCTCGCTGTGGTTTTCTTACGTATCTTTGCCGTCTTGCTCTTGAAACTGGAATCAATAGGAGAATCCCAGTCTTTCAGATTAACCGCACTCACTTTGCCACTATTGGACAGTGCGTCCTTTACATAGCTTTCCCATGACGGCATGTTGGTCTTCTTAGTGGAGGTAGAAGCGCTTCCAGAACGTCCGGAACGACGACGACCACTTCTACCATAGCCGCCCCTACCTCTGCCGGAGCTGACTTTATCCAGCTTGTCAAAGCTAAGATAGTTTGGGATACGTCCGTAAGGATTCTTTGCAGAAGATCCCTTGAGGTATTCAAACAGGCAGGCTTTCTCTGCCTTAGAGGAAAGCCCCAGACTATCTATGTACTTCACAAGTTCCTTTTTGTTCAGCCTGCCGTTACCGTCTTCGTCGCACTGGTAAACAGACATAAACTTATGCTCCGTCAAAGACTTAAAGGTGTATCCGAAATTTTTCAATCCCACTCCCATGTTGGCTTTCTGTTCACTCAACCCAAGTGCACGATATGTGCGCTCCTTGATGTTAAAACCTGCAGCGGAAACAGCTTTATTCGCAGTGGATGTTGAAACTCCCGCCTTATTTATGCCGGATGCGATATTACATGAAGCATTAGTGAATTCTTTTCTGTTGCCGCCAGAGTTGAGATACTCTTTTGCCGCCTTTACTTTATCTGTATGGATCCCATAAGCTGTAGCCATTTTATCGTTTCCGGACAAAGCGACTGCCATTGCTTTGATATAATAATCAGAAGCGTGTGATCTAGCAATCAGTTTCTCCTTCTGAATGTAAAAATTAACAAACTCTTTATCCGTACCGCCAAGCATTTTGTTTGCTCTGCGTGCTTCTTTGTCGTTTTCTTCATTCTTCGCGATACGATTTGCGGCAAACTTAGCACCATAGGTTTTCAGGTCAGCGCAAGTCTGCCCGATCCAGTGCGCATCCTTGACTTCGGATGATTTCATTTTCCAAGTCATATTTTTGTACGATTTTGCATCGATCATATCCTTGATGCCACTTGCCTGCTGTCTCCGGCTTTCTTTGCCAAACTTGTACGCTTCATCGTAGGTCATGCGCTTACCATTACCAAGATCGTAGCTTGGGTTTCCGGTGAAGTTGTAGAAGAAAAACTTCTTGTCGTTTCCCTCTTCCATATGATTATAAATTGCAATGATCTCCTTGTCCATTTTTGTGAACTTGATTTCCTTGACATTGGAAGGATTCACAAAAGACTGCAGCAGTCTTGTGACAACGTTATTGCCATTTTCGACGTCGTTCCCGAACCGGTCAACCTTTGGGTTCAGCAGTTTATTTCTAAGCCCAGGAACACGATTTATCATCTTCCTGCGCCACGAATCCCATGACTTGGAAACAGGGCTTTCCTTGGTGGAGCGTGTATCTCTCATTTTACTGTCGAGTGCTCCCGCCAACTGCGAGGACACCTGCGGAACAAATCCATTAAGATACCCCTGCGGTACAGAGCCAAACAACGCCTGGAATGCTGCTCCGCTCCAATCAGCTTCACCATTGCCCTGGCGGTATGCCTGGTCAATGAAGTTTTCGACGGTATCCTTTGTCCCCGACATAAACGACATATCAAGCATAGGACCCGTCATAGCAGTAAGACAATTCCAGACAGCCATAGGCTGCCACCCATCGGCAGTTATTTCATTCCACACTTGCGCTCCCATAAACAATGAACTTTGCATCGGGGAAGCCCAGTCTATCGTCCAAGAGTATTCCTTGCCGTTCGGGAAGTAAATGTTCAGTGAGTAGTCCTGAAATCCCATATCGCGGTCATAATATGCGTCTCCGGACACATTGCCAGCCTTTACGGTAATGACTCCGCTTTCCGCCAGATACATTCCTAATCCGAAAACACCTGTCCCAGTAAGCCCGGTGGCAAGGTCATGAAGCCCCTGTTTGAATAATTCAGGGTCTTCTTGCTTAACCAGTTTTGTTGTTGCTCTGATAAGCGATATCGGGGAAAAGTCAACACTTCGCCTGAATACATTAACTGGGGTTTTTACAAACGGTACAGAGGATTCAAGAGCGGCATTGGCAAGCCTGTATCCGGCAGTGCCAAGACGTGTTTTCCCTTTTGCTCCCTCTGTTTTCTGCTTCAATCCCGTGAGCCAAGAACTGAATTGTGTCGTGTCTCGGAAAGTCGCATATTCAGCCTTAAACAAAGCATAGTTTCTCGCTTCATTCTTCTGCTCCGCTGTGAGATTCTTAATATCCCATCCCTTAGACTCGCACTTTCTGACGTAGTTCTTCTTAAATTCTGGGATGAACGTAAGCATATCTTCTTTTTCTAAGAGATTGTAATTCTTATTCACCATCCACCGCAGAGCCTTCCACTCTACTGCGGTTACTCCTTCTGGGCGTGTGGACTCGATATATCGGTTGATGCTTCCGGAATTATCATAGGCTTCCTTAAATTCTTTATCTAAAAGCTCTTTGTTTTCCTTGATTATCTTCCGGTTCACCTTTACCATGTCAACCTCGCCGCCGAGCTTTTCAATGTGGCTCTTTGCCATTTTATTCATGACCACTTCCATGCCGTCAGATAGACTTCTTGCCGCCTTGAACATATAGTTACCCACTAGATTTCGTTCATGAGTTTTCAGGTTGCCGAGCATGGACAGGTGTCTGATCTCATTGAACTTTTCAAAGAGTGTTGCCGGTATCTTATCCCAGATTTCCCGATTGATTTCATCCATCACATCCGTGATTTCATCGTCGCTTGCATTTAAAATGCGCTGTACCTGATCCTCTGTTAGTTCCAGTTTTTCGTTTTTCAAACGACTGCTGTATCTACTGTTCAGCCGGTCAATATCTTTGAGTGCCATGCGCACCCTTCCTTCCGGTGTAGTCTTTACCAGAAGTTTTGCGGCATTGAGGGCACGTCCGCTGAAAGATGCCAGCTCGTTTGCCTTTTCCAATACGTTCATCATCTGTTCTGCTGCAGCTTTGTCTCCGGCTTCAAACCGTTTGGAAAGTTCTTCGGAAAGTGCCCGTGCTCTTGCAAAAGCAACGTGAGCATCCTTATCCGGGAGTCCATTCAGCGTGTCAGTATCAAGGAAGTTCTTATAACAGCGCATGAAATCATCGTCAATTTCTCTTGCAACAAATTCCTTAGCATCTGCCTGTGTGTATCCCTTTGCTTTGCCGAATACGCCATCTGCCGCCTTTTCATCAAATATGGCTTCCAGTTCATCATTCCCTTCAATGAAGAGCTTTCTTGTTTTCTTGGCGTTACGTCCCATCTCACCATCAGAAGCTACTTTGCGAACGTCTTTCATAATATCAGATGCTGGCGGATTTTCTTTCTTTATCTGTTCCCCGGCAGTCTTTGCCATAACGACTTTGTCAGCATTGTCGTAAGCTGCCTTAGACTCTGCCATCCAGTTTTCCTGTGCTTTCGGATCTTTTTCGATTTTAGCTATGGTCTCTCTCTGCACCTTGGATACAGGAGTGTTCTCTACCATGTCCATAGCCTTCTGCGGGCTTGTTCCCATCTTCTGCAGCTGATCCAGAATATCATCATCCGTAAAGCCGTTTTTCCGCATGGAGTCAATGTGACGCACGATCGCTTCATCGTTGGCTTTCACCGCCTGCCTTGCTTCTTCGGATTTTGCAATCGGTTCAGCAGATTTTACATTATATGCCCCTGCGTCGATTGCTTCATTGAAGTTTTTAACGGTGGCATCTGATACTTCTTTACCCACACGTTTGCTGATATACGCTTCATTTGCCGGAACTTTTTCTCCGAGAATATCTGTATACCCATTCCGCAGCCGTTCATCAAGAAGCAACTCGATTCTCTTTGAAACAGCATTGTCAGCCTTAGAACCGCCTTCTATAATGTCGTTTAGCCCTTTTTCAATCTGCTTATAACTATACTTGTACTCGTCACGCAGGAATGCTATATCGTCGGTAGTCATTCTGGAAGTACCAAAATATCCGCCGGAGTATCCGTTATTCTCGTTTACAACAGGTGAAAAAGTCTTTTCGCCTTTCACACTCTCATTAAGGTCTCTAAGCATTATCTTTGCTTCGTCCTGAATGTGTTCCTTTAATTCCGGGCTTTCATTCGCGATAGCTTTAACATTCCTTTTTGAAACGTCCTTCATGGTTCTCTTAGGTGCAGGAGCACTCGCTCCGGAACGTTCCTTTACTGCATTATAGTTATCCAGAAGCTGTACTGCTTCATCAAATTGTGCCGGTGTTAAATCATCAAATGACTTCGCATTAAAGTAGTTCAGAATGTCTTCCTGCGAAACGGCTCTCGTTGTAGCCGGAACGTCTTCTGCTTTCAAGTTTGCAATACGTTCCGCATTGTTTGCGTCACGCTTTGCTACGTCTGCCGCTGTGAGAGATTTCACTTCTGGCAGGGCTGTAAACGGTTTTTCCTGCTTTGCCCGAAGTTCGTCTACTGCTCTCTGTCCGGCTCTCTCTGCTACAGTATTCTTCGCCTGTGCTATGGCTTTCTGCAAGAACTTAGTCTCTGCCGGTGTCAATTTAATACCGGACTTCTGTTTTGCTAAAATCTTCACAGTCTTCTGCAAGTCTTTTGATGTCAGCTTGCTTACGGCTTTTGTCCCTACGTCGATACCACCACCGACCAACAGGTCTAATCCGGTATTTAATGCAAAAGCTTTCCCTGCCTCTCCCCAGTGCACATTGCCGTTTTCATCCGTGGCGGACTTGATAGCATCAGAAGCATTGAGCGGAGAAGATACTGCCGCATCTGCCACACGACCGGCTACAAAGCGCTTGGTTGCCGTTGTGCCGCTTTTTCCTGCGGTCTTGGACGCATTCTTCGCCGCGGCGGAAATCATCGCTCTGGACGCATCGTCGAGCTGTCCACGCACAAGTCTCTTTGCAGTACCTTTACCGGCTATCTTGAGTCCTGTTTTCGCTCCGTTTTTCGCAAGTGCTTTAGATGCTTGCTTTGTGCCCATATTTTTGAGCAGTCCCTTTGCGATTCCACTTTCACCGGCACCAAGTCCACCGCCAAGGAAAAATGAGCCCACCTGTCCTGCCATGTATCCAGCCTTATACGCCGTTGAGTCCTTAGACTTCCTGTTCTGCACCTTTTCTCCATTGGAGTATGTGCCGGATCCCATTCTATCCAAAGATACCGGAAGAGGGTTCAATCCTTCCATGGCACCGGATGCGAACTTGCCCTTTTTCAGAGCTGCAGTGTTCAGGCTCCCTACGGTCTTGGCAAGGTTTTTCCCGAGTGCGGCGTTCTTAGCCTCTACACTTGGCATACGCTCGGCGTTCTGCAACCTTAAATATTCATCACTTGTAAGATTTCGATATTTCAGTGTTTTAGGAAGTGCCTTATCAACAGCTTTATCGACCTCAGCCTTTGCTTTCGGCATGACATATTCCTTGATAGCCTGCTTCTTCTGGCTGTCTGTGAGCTTCCCGTACTTTTTTTCGTTACTAAGGTCTTTATATGCGTCTCCGTATGCTTTGGAGTAGCCTGCCGCCTTCGCAAGCCCTCTTGCCATTCCAGTATTCGTTTTATATGATTTCGTCTTTACCTTTGCACCGAGAGCGTCTGTCTTTTTTGCCTTTGCTACAGCTTGTTTACCGTCAGCACGCAGATTATCCCTCCACGTCTTGTTTTTCTGCTGATTTGCAGCTGCTTTTTTCTGCGCATTACGCATTTTGGTGAGCTTTAAAGAGGCTTGGGCTACCTTCTGTGCTGCCTGACGTTTCCTCTCTTTTTCCGCCGCTGCTCTTTTAGCCGCTTCCTGTGCCGCCTGTGCCGCAGCTTGGGCAGCCTGTGCCACATCATTCCTATTAGAGGATTCTTTTTTCTTATTTGCGGCTCTCTGAACACTTTTTTTGAAAGCAGTTTTTTTCGTCTGTTTTGCGACTTGGCGCATAATGGATGCAAATGACGTTTTCTTCTTAGCCATATCTTACTTCCTCTCTTACTCCTAGTAGCCTTTTGCGTATGTTGTCAGATAATTGATTCGAGCCTGAATGATTGCCCTCTCCTGGTCTGTTGTTGCAGAACTGTAAGCTCTCTGCAAAGAGCCTGTGTCATAATAAGCACCATACTTCGCCTGCAAAAGGTCAAGAGCAGCAGCTTTATTATCCGCCTGCTGATTCTGTGCAAGCTGTCTTTCTTCTGCCTCTCTCTGTTCGGTATAGTTGATTTTCGCCTGATCTGTCGTCTGTTTATAGTTGAAAAGGTTATCCGTTGCCTGCGAGTCGATATCCTGCAATGCACGGGATTTCTCCTTGCCAATGTCATTTCGTGTATTCTGGTAGTTTGTGGCAAGTTTCAGATGCGATGTTTCTGTCGCACCGCCACGTATGCCGGATTTTTTCAGATTCTCGTTGAGGTTCTTCTCGTTCTGCATCCGGGAAATGTATGCCTCTTTCAGCTTGGAGTCGTAGTCCTCTGTAGTCTGCTGTTTCTTCTTGGCGGTGTCTGCTTCGTTTTTCTTCCTGTACTCGTCGTACATGTTGTCATACCGTTTTAATTCATTTTCGTATGCCATGTTATCCTCCTAAAAAAAAGAACCCCCCGGAGTTTCCCCCGGGGCGTATTCTGTTTTACCGAGAAGCTCGCTTCCTCTCGTAGGCTTCAATTTTATGTTTTACATCCTGCTTATACTGGTGCGCATCTGCAAGTTCGCCGTTTGGTTCTTTGCCGTAAAGAGTGCAGTCAACAAGCTCTTTTGTGACGCAGAAAACGGCGTTCAATGCCTCAAGGGTAAGCTCTTCCCTTTCTTCTGTCGCCGCATGTCTCTGTTCTGCCTTTTTCTGCTGATGCGTAACAACTAGCATGGTTAATCCTGATAATATAGATGGAACTGCGGCGATGATGATTGCTTGGATTGTTGTCATGATTCCTCCTACAGTTTACTGTTGATATATTTCTGCCAGCCGCTAACTGTACCAGGACCCATCTTTGAGTCAATAGCCCCAGAGTAATATCCTTTGCTCTTTAAGAATCGTTGTAAAGCAGCTACAGTCCCAGGACCGCACCTACCATCTACGGACGCACCGACTAATCTCTGGAGAGCTCTTACCATGTTTGATCCCCTGCCCGGATTGCTTACGAATTTCCACGAAGCAGTGGACACATTAGGTAAGTATTTTCTAGCCCGTTTTGACTGTTTACTAACAATGCCGTCAATATAGGTACCTAAAACCTTTTGAGATGCTCTAGTTGTAGCAGGTCCCCATTTTTTATCAACAGCAACTTTACCTACAGAAGAAGTACCTTCGCCGCCGCTAGGAATACTAGCCGCAGGCAGTCCCATATAGCTTCGTACCATGTTTAAGAATCTAGTCCATCCTCTGTCCATGGTTCTGTGTGGGCAGTATTTCCTTGACCAATCATAATGTCTCTTTACTCTATCAATACCCCAGCCGTATGCTTTGAGCAATGACGCGATATATCTAGCCGCGTTGTCTTCTGCGGCGTCGAATCTACTACCGCCTGATCTTGAATAGCAGATTTCAATAGCAATGGAATAAAGATTTCCTGTTCTTGGGTTTCCGCCTTTAAAATCTGGATTTCCTGCGTGCCAAGCATTACGATTAAAAGGAATGCCAATAACTACTTCTTTATCATCTATAGCAGCATGAAAAGACACCTGTTCATTGTTTCTCCTCATGTATGAGATTTCATTACGAGCACTAGCATCATTGGCGGTATTATGTACCGTAATCCACTTAGGTTTCATAGAATGCGGGCATTTAATTCTATATTTACTTGAAGAAACAAGCATAGAAACTACATTATAGCTCATTATTCATCCCCCATTTCATCATCTTCTACTTTCGGTACTGTCACGGTAGCAACTTCGCCTGTTTTGAGCTTATTAGAAAGTTCTTTCCGCGCTCTAGCTTTGGCGGTCACATTGTTATCCCGCCACCATATCCAAAGCACCGACAGCCCTGTTGCGATCTGTAAAGCGACATCAGAAAATGCCGATTCGTCGAACGGGATCGGGTTCAGACCCTTCGCAGTCAGCACCGTGTTAAATGCCAAGATCGCCGCTACCAGCAGACGGATGAACGCTTTAATGGTTTCGTTTTTCATGGTTTACACCTCCTCGTATGTTTTTTCAAAAATATCTGGCTTGCACGGGTAAAACTCGCCGTTCACGCCTTTAATAATGTAATCACCTTTGGATGCGGTCATATCACCTTCCAATGTGTGAATAGTGACTTTGGCTCCTGGCGGAACGACGCCCGCCTGCCGGCCACCGTCATAGACTTCCATGTCAGCATGGTCACCTGCAAATTCTCTGATTTCAGACGAATTCAGACCGTCCCATTGAATAGCCTCAATTTCAACCGGCTTTTTTCTATACTTCATAGAATTACACCCCCTTACTTTTTCAGCAACTCGTTCAGTTCATTGTACTGATCCTCTGTGATCTTTCCGACTGCAAAGAAGATATCGATCTTTTCTTCCAGTCCAGCGGTTCTGCCCAGTTCAATCAGTCGTTTTAATGTTCTGTACAGCATTTCATGCTCCTTTCTGCTCGGTCAGTCCGAGTTCTAAATTGATAATTCTTTCTTCGTGATCTACCAGCATAGAGAGCGTATCCTCTTCCACCGTAGGCTTTTTTTCAGGCTTCGGCAGTGGATCATGGACATACTCTCCATTGATGTACTTATAGTTGCCCACATCGCCATCGGGGAATGACTCAACCACAACGTCGTATTCTATGCCCTCGATG
>OLSQ01000932.1_pt1 | contig 26155 bp, 18 predicted proteins | sample 1672561 | NCBI WGS metagenome assembly OLSQ01 (sample SAMEA3136699, study PRJEB25190) | human gut metagenome | biome: human gut; feature: human-associated habitat; material: faeces | place: Austria | collected 2013
ATGGCGGCCGATGTCTGGCGCAGGTAGCGGATACGGCGCCATGCCTGGCTGAATGTGTGGGCCGAGAAGATGAAGGCGAGGTCGCTCATCGACTGGCGCCGACTGCGCATGCGGCGCAGGGTGTTGCCATAGTCGCTCTTGAGGCGTGCGGTGGTAGCGTCGAGAGTGCGGATGGAGTCGTCGAGTGCTATTATGTGGCTTTCGACACCGGCTATGACGGTACGCAGGGTCGATATGGAGTCGGTGCGCAGTGCCATGGTGGCTTCGATCGACTGCAGGCGGTCGAGCTGTCGGCCGACTTCGGCGGAGTTGTCGGAGATCTCCCGGCGGGTCTGTTCGATCTGTTCGCGGTTGGCCTGACGGTCGCGGCGCACGTCGCGTTGTGAGCGGCGGCGTGCGTCGGTGTCGAAAGTGACGGCGGCGAGCAGCAGGGTGATGAATGCCAGGAGAAGCTTGCGCATGCTTGTTGGAGTATTGTGTCTTCAGGTCGCTGAGGCTGTTGAAACGGGCACCGGTCAGAGGGATTTCAGAGTCTCGATGAGCTGGGCGGGAGTTATGCGGCGATAGTTGGCCGGGGGCGCCCATGGCTTTATGTCGCCCTGGTCCCAGCGTGCTTTGCCGAGCGACCATCCGAGGGTGGCGTCAAGGGCGAATTTTCCGGCCTGTCCGGTAGCGTCGATCTCGGACGGAAACGATCCGTGGGCCGTGGCGGCAGGCTGCGAGAACTGCAGGGCGAGCCGTTGCCCTGCGGGTAGAGCCAGGTCAACCGCTTCTAGCACGGGGCCCGAGACGAGGGTCATGGACCAGTCGGCGGTCGGGTCGGCCTTGCGCGGCCGCAGTACGACGGAATTCCCGTTCTCGCTGACGGCGAGCCGGCCGAGGGCTGACGTGAGATCGGAAGTGCCCGGGAAGAAGGGGCGTCCGAGCAGCAGGTCCTGCAGATTGCCGACCGTGAGACCGCTCAGGCCGGTGAGTCGGCCGGTGGGAACGGCACACACCAGCTTGTGGAACTTGTCGACGAGCCATGCAGAGTCGGCGTCGATGTAGAGCTGCGCGATCTCGATGCCGAGCATGCGGGCCGAGAACAGGATCGACTTTCCGCGGACCATTGTGGCGCGGCCGGAGACCGAGAGACTCATAGGGCGGCGCAGTTTGAGGGAAAAAGGTGCGTAGAGATCGGTCCAGGGACCGGCGTCGGTGTGTAGCTGGTCGAGTATGATCTGTGCGGCGGCGGTGTTAGCCGGGGGGAGAGTGCCGTTATGGTCTGATGAGGCGGCGCGGCGCGAGGACGAGCAGCCCGATGCGAAAGCCATGATCAGCGTGAGTAACGCGATGGCGGGATATTGCAGGAATCGTGACGGTTTCATAGACTGGTGGCGCATTGCGTTTATTCGAAGAAATATGCGCGGTGTTTGATTTTTTTCTGGATCTGTTGGTTGCCCGGGTCGAGCTCGAGGGCCATTTTCCAGAATCGGACGGCCAGATCGGGCTCACCGTTCATGTAGAAGATGTCGCCCGCATGGTCGAGTATTTCGGCCGAGGCTTCGTCATCGTCCGGATCGGCAGGACCGGTCGGAGCAGCCGTGCCGGTATTTTTAGGATTGATGGCTTTTTCAGAGGTCTCCTCGATGTCGATGCCGCAGGCTGTGAGGGCCAGTTCGATCTGGTCGCGGGCTTCCTTGTAGTCCTTGATCTTGAAGAGTACCCAGGCGTAGGTGTCGAGCAGGGTGGGGTTGAGTGGATCGTCGGCGACGGCTTCCTCGGCGAGCGAGCGAGCGCGGGCGAGATCGATGCCGGAGCAGGCCATGAAATATGCGGCGTTGTTCTTGGCCATGCTGTTGGTGGGGTCAAGTTCGATGGCGCGGTCGTACTCGGCGAAGGCGCTGTCGGGCATTCCGAGTTTGTAAAGAGCGTCGGCGCGCGACTGATGGTATGACGACATGGCCTTGGGATTGACGAAGTCGGAGACGTCGAACGAATCGAGGGTGGCCAGGGCGGCTTCGGGACGGTCGGCCATCATCTCCATGCCGGCCGTGAGTAGCGTGAAGTAGAGATTGTCGGTCCAGTTGGTGATCGCCATGTGACCTGTGGCTATGGCTCCGAGAGTGTCGCCCGATTTCTGCTGGGCCTCGATGAGCATCTGGTAGGTGTCGGTGTCCTCGCGGTCGAGATCAAGTGCGTAGCGGAAGTATTCGGCGCTGCGCGCATAGTCGTCGCGGGTGGCATAATAGACTCCATGTAGGCGGTAGACCTGTGGCTCGCCGGCATGCTGGTCCTCGAGAATGTTGAATATAGAGTCGGTGAATGAGGTGCGGGTCGAGTCGGTGTAGGCGTTCTGGAAGTATGACTGCACCACGCGCAGCTTGTCGTCGAATTCGAGTTCGGGGCTGGAAATGACGCCGATAACGGTGCGGTCGTAGCTCAGTGAATCGCCCTGTCGGAGATATTCGTCGGCGAGAGCCAGATATGCTGGGCCGTAAGTCGAGTCGGCTTCGCAGGCCATGACGAGGTATTTTGTGGCTGAGTCGGGAAATTCGAACAGTCCGTACATGCGGGCCGTGTAATAGAGTGCCGACGCGTCGGTGGGCCGGGAGAGTGTGAACTGGCGTATCTTGCCGACTATTGCGGCGGTGTCGAGATTGTCGCGGTCGATCCAGGCGTAGCGCATGATCAGGGCCGGATCGGGACCGAGGCGGTCCTCGAGCGACCCGAGTACGGCCAGGGCCGAATCACGGTATACGGAGTCGCCCAGCATATATGCGGCGCTGTAGCCGTCGACGAGATCCATCAGCAGGTCGGTGCGGTCGGGGTGGGCGGCAGCCATCGCGCGGTTGACGCGGATGAAAGCGCTGACGTCGTTGCGGTTGCCGGCCAGACGGGAGACGAATTCGCCGGCGAACGTATTCTCAGGATAGTTGAAGTAGTGGACCATGACGTCGCGGTAGGCCCTTTCCTGCACGGCGGAGTCGCCGAGATCGACGGTAAGTACGAGGCGCCCGAGGGCTGCTGCCGCATCGAGATTCGGGTCGTGTGTCGCGCGGGCGGCTTCGAGCAGGTAAAGTCCGTCGCTGAATGCCGTGTCGGCCATGCCGTAGATAGGTGCAATGACTTCGTTGGCGCGGTAGAACATGTACCGAGCCATGTCGCGCCGGGCGCGCGCGTCGCGTGCGTCGCGGCTGTTGCCGGCTCCTACGGCGATTGCGGCCGCGCAGCAGAGTATCAGAAGGATAAGAGGGATGCGTTTCATAATGAATGTATATGGCCTGATCAGCGGCGGCCTGTACCGCGGGCGGGCTTATGCAGGTGTCAGTCGGTGCCGGTGTGTCCGAAGGCTCCGTCGCCACGGACAGTGCGGTCGAGTTCTTCGACCGGCTCCCACTCGACGTGGGTGTAGCTGGTGATTACCATCTGGCAGATGCGTTCCCCGGGATTTATTACAAACGGCTCGTCGGAAAGGTTTATGAGGATGACACCGATTTCGCCGCGGAAGTCGGCGTCGACGGTCCCCGGTGTATTGACCAGCGATATGCCGTGACGCAGTGCGAGGCCGCTGCGGGGTCTCAGTTGCATTTCATGGCCCTGCGGAAGCTGCACGCGCAGTCCGGTGGGGACGAGTGCGCGCTGAAGGGGCTTGAGCACGATGGGTTCGGTGTTGGCGGCGCGGACGTCCATTCCGGCGGCCGAGGGTGTCTCGTAGGCGGGGAGCTGCTGCCCCGACCGGTTGATTATCTTTACTTTGATTCGTTCCATGGCTATCAGATGTTGATGCGGCGTGTGACGTCGCCGGCCTTGAGTATGTATATGCCGCGCGAATTGAGGCGAAGGCGCGACGTGCCCGCCGGGAGCGATCCCTGCGACACAAGCTGCCCCAGTATGGTGAACAGCTTGATGCTGACGGGCTGGGGTGAGAATACGTAGATGTACTGCTCGCGCACGGCTACGTCGAAAGTCTCGTCGGAAAGCTCGCTGACGATGGTCTGCACGGTTTCCCAGCGCGGAGCCTGCGCCGAAGGACCAGCGGCCTGCAGGGGCATGGCCGCAAACATTCCCAGCAGTGTTATGCCGAGGAGTCGGTGTCGGATCAGGCGCTGGAGTCTCATATATGGTTCAGTTATTGACGGTCATTTCTCCGGCCATTGGTTCCGAGAGGCTCCGGCGTATTTCTTCAAGCGGGAGGCCCAGGCCGAAGAGGTGCATCATCTTGGTTATTGCGGCCTCGAAGGTGATGTCGTGGCCGGAGATTACGCCGGCATTGGCCAGGAGATCGCCGGAGACGTATCGGTTGCTGTGTACCGAGCCGTTGAGGCACTGCGTGACGTTGAGGATGACGATGCCGCGGCCGATGGCTTCGCGGATCGCGTCGATGAACCAGGGGGCTGTGGGTGAGTTGCCGGCGCCGTATGTGCGCAGAACGATACCCTTGATGCCCGGAGTGGCCAGCTGATGCCGCAGTGACCTCTCGTTGAGGCCGGGGAAGAGGTCGATGCTCGCCACGTTGGTGTCGAAGTCGAGCGCGAGCTTCAGCGGACCCTGGGCGGGGCGCGCCAGGGCGTCGCGGTCGTAGTCGATGCCGAGTCCTATCTTGGCCAGATGCGGGTAGTTGGACGACCGGAAGGCGTTGAAGTGGTCGGCTGACCGCTTGGTCGAGCGGTTGCCGCGCCAGAGGTAGTTCTCGAAGAGGATGGCAACTTCACGGATCATGGGCCGCGAGTCGGCGTCGCGAGCGGCGGCGATCTGCAGGGCCGTGATCAGGTTTTCCTCGCCGTCGGTGCGGACCTCGCCGATGGGGAGCTGGGAGCCGGTGATGATTACCGGCTTGCTGAGCCCCCGGAGCATGAATGAGAGAGCCGATGCCGTGTAGGCCATGGTATCGGTGCCGTGGAGCACGACGAATCCGTCGTAGTCGTCGTAGTTGTCGGCTATGCTTCCGGCTATGTCGCGCCAGTGTTCGGGGCTCATGTCGGACGAGTCGATCGGAGGCGCGAACTGTATGTTGTCGATCACGTAGTCGAGCATCCTCACCTTGGGCACATTCTCCATAAGGTGCGAGAAATCGAAAGGCGTAAGCGCCTTCGACACGGGGTCTTCAATCATTCCGATTGTGCCGCCGGTGTATATGATAAGGATGCGGGGCTTGTCCATGATCAGTGTTGGATTGACGGTTATTTGACCTGAGCGCCGGGCGCTACCGGAGCCGACGGGGCAATGAGCGAGAGTGATCCGTCGGCGTTTTCGGCCGAGAGGATCATACCCTGCGATACGATGCCGCGGAGTTTGCGCGGGGGCAGGTTGGCGATGAAGCATACCTGGCGGCCGACAAGCACGGCGGGGTCGGGATAATATGCGGCGATGCCGGAGACGATGGTGCGGTCTGTGCCGGATCCGTCGTCGAGTGTGAATCTGAGCAGACGGTCGGCCTTGGGCACCTTCTCGCAGGCCTTGACTGTGGCCACGCGGAGATCGCTCTTGCAGAATGTGTCGAAGTCGACGTCGGGAAGCTGAGGTGCGGGCTTCCATGCGTTCTTCTTGTTTTCCTCCTTGATGCGGTCGAGACGGTCGGTCTGCGCCTTGATGGCGTCGTCCTCGATCTTCTGGAAGATGAGGCGTGCGGGAGCGATGGCCGTGCCGGCGGTCACGATGTCGTCGGAGCCTATGCGCGACCAGCTGAGGTCGGCGATACGGAGGTCGTCGGCAAGCGCATGGGCCATGAAGGGCATGAAAGGCTCGCAGGCTATGGCGAGAGATCCGCATATCTGCAGGGCGGTGTAGATTACGGTGCGGACGCGGTGCATGTCGGTCTTGGCCAGTTTCCAGGGCTCGGTCTCCTGCAAGTAGCGGTTGCCGATGCGTGCGATCTCCATGGCCTGCTTCAGACCTTCACGGAAGTGGAATGTCTCGATGGCCTCGGAGAGTGCGCCGGCGGCCGCACGGACATCGGTGATGGCGCGCAGATCCTCGGCGGAACGCTCGAGCGGCTCGGGAACGATGCCGTCGAAGTATTTGTGGGTAAGAACGGTGACACGGTTGACGAAGTTGCCGAGGATGGCAACGAGCTCGCTGTTGTTGCGCGTCTGGAAGTCCTTCCAGGTGAAGTCGTTGTCCTTGGTCTCGGGAGCGTTGGCCGTGAGAACGTAGCGCAGGACGTCCTGCTTGCCGGGGAAGTCGCGCAGGTATTCGTGGAGCCATACGGCCCAGTTGCGCGATGTCGAGATCTTGTCGCCCTCGAGGTTGAGGAACTCATTGGCGGGAACGTTGTCGGGAAGCTGATAGTTGTCGCCGTAGGCCATGAGCATGGCGGGGAAGACGATGCAGTGGAACACGATGTTGTCCTTGCCGATGAAGTTGATGATGCGGGTGTCGTCGCTTTTCCACCACTGTTCCCAGGTGTCGGGGTAAAGTTCCTTGGTGTTGGAGATATAGCCGATGGGAGCGTCGAACCATACGTAGAGGACCTTGCCCTCCGCGCCTTCGACGGGTACGGGTACACCCCAGTCGAGGTCGCGCGACACGGCGCGGGGCTGCAGGCCGAGGTCGATCCACGACTTACATTGGCCGTAGACATTGGTTTTCCATTCCTTGTGGCCTTCGAGAATCCAGCGGCTCAGGGCCTGCTCGTACTTGTCGAGCGGCAGATACCAGTGGCGGGTAGGCCGCAGGACGGGCGTGGTGCCGGTGATGGCGCTGACGGGGTTGATCAGGTCGGTGGCGTTGAGCGACGAGCCGCACTTCTCGCACTGGTCGCCGTAGGCGCCCTGGGCGTGGCAGTTGGGACATTCGCCGGTGACGTAGCGGTCGGCCAGGAACTGTCCGGCTTTCTCATCGTAGAGCTGCATGGAGTCTTTCTCGACAAACACACCCTTGTCATAGAGGCGGCGGAAGAATTCGGAAGCAGTCTCCGAGTGTATATCGGAGGTAGTGCGGGAATAGACGTCGAATGATATGCCGAGCTCTTCCATCGAATCCTTGATGATCTTATGGTAGCGGTCGACGATGTCCTGCGGGGTGACGCCTTCCTTCTTGGCCTTGATGGTGATAGGCACGCCGTGTTCGTCGCTGCCGCCGACGAGGGTTACGTCGCGGCCGTTGAGGCGCAGATAGCGGGCGTAGATGTCGGCCGGGACGTAGACGCCGGCGAGGTGGCCGATGTGCACGGGGCCGTTGGCGTAGGGGAGAGCGGTGGTGACAAGTGTACGTTTATATTTCTTTTCCATGCTTTATTCCTTTCAAACGGCAAAAATACGAAAAAATCGTATGCCGGACAATAGCAAGCCCGAAAAAGCCGCAAAAATCACCACCGGGACTCCGGGAAAAATGATTATTGCAGTGATCGTTCCGGTGAATCAATCTTTGTAATAATCATTTTGGCGTCCGTCTCAAAAGCGGTATCCGAGACCGAGCATCAGATTCTGGGGATCCTTGAAGTCGCCGAGACGGTAGCCGGTGTTGATGTAGATGTGTCCGGTGACGAATGTCTTGAGCGTGAGCGACTGGAAGAAGGCTTTGTCGCCCCGCGGGTTGATGATGTCGTAGCCGAGGCCGACGTTCACGGCGAAGATGGGCATGGTGAGTTCGGCGTGTACGGATATGCCGATACTGAGCTGCTTGCCGAACGGGGGCTTCCGGAACTTGATGTCGTCGCCATAGCTTCCTTCGACCCAATATGGCGCGAGGCCGGCGCTTTCGTCCCACTGCATGTCGAGGCCGGGACCGACAGCAGCCCATCGGTTGAGTCGGTACAAGGGTGAGAACTGGAGACCGAGGACGCCGAACGAGCCGGGGCAGACCTGCGGCTCGGCGTCGGGCCCGACGTAGACTCCTCGCCTGCGCCATGCCCCGAATGCGGTGAGGTCATAGAACCATCCGTGGCGGTCGGCCTCTGTCGCGAGTGTTTCGTCTGTGGCCGGGGCTGTTTCTGCCGGATTGATGACATAGGCTATGCCGACGGTGGCGCCGATGGTGTTGACGCCGCCATTGGGCCAGGAAGTGTTGCCGTTGGAGAAGTGGCTGGCGGCGATGCCGAGCGACATGGACCACCGGTCGGACAGACTGTAATACAGCCTGAGGCCGATGCCCATGTGGGCCGTGACGGACGTGCTGACTACGCCCTCGGCTTCGGGTGGCCGCGTATCGAAATGCTTCCAGCCGAAAGCGGCGCCGAACTGCCATTCGTAGCCGAGCCACATGCGGCTGCCGATATGGCAAACCGGCGCGCCCTGATAGACGTATGCCGACACGGGCGTGCCTAAGAGCGAACCGGCAAAGAATGATCTGATGCCGATCCCGACGCCCTGATAGAGTCCCGGATAAAGGATGCCCCGGCGTGTGGCAGGCGAGAAACTGAAATCGGCGCGTATGTCGCCGGAGAGGCTGGCGCGAATGTCCCTGTCCTCGGGATTGTTGCCCCGTAGGAAACCGTTGGTGTGCGGAACAATGGCAGGAGAGATGTCGACCCCGACACGCCATTCGACCGGCTCCCGGAACATGTGCGGTATCGTGTCGGCCGAGGCGCCGGCGCACGCTAAAACCAATATGAGGGAGCAAAGCCTACTTCGCATCTTCGATTCTGATTTCATAGCTGACGGGATAGAGGGATCTGACCTTGAATTTTTCAATGATCTGCCGGTCGAGTATTTCGTTGTGGAACAGCATGTAGCCGGAGGCTTCGGCGCCGGTGTAGGTCACGTCGGTGATGATGTTGACATGTGCGTGGGCCGGAACGTCGACTTCGGTTTTCGTCATGCGGTCAGGACCTTCATAGCTGTATTTCGTGTCGGGTCTTATACCGTTCTTCTCGGCAAGTATCCACTCCCCGCCGGTGAAAACCGGCACCGGCAATGTAAGAGTGTAGTTACCGACCCAAGAATAGGGCCTTTCGGGCTCTACGAGTATGGTCGCCAGCTCGTTGATATACGGCATGATGGTGACGGACATCGGCAGCGGAGCGTCGTTGACTACATTATAGCGTCGGGTTGTGACGTGTGCCCGGTCATAGACCTTCAGTCCGTCCCCGTAAACGACATCTCTGAGCAGCAGCGGCTTGCCGGGGCGTACTCCGATCTCGATGAAACGCGTGCCGTAAGTGTATTCGAGGCGGATAGACCAGTGGGCTTCGCTATGAAACGTCAGGCATGTGCTCCGTACGGTGAGTTTCGAGCCATTTTTAAGAATCTCGATTTTCAGAAAGTCGTTCTCGCGGACTATGCGGGCTACTTCCGATGCGGGCGAGTCCGGATCGATTGCCTCGCCGGCGGCGTTGTAGTACCGGCTGTTCGATTCGCTGACATTGTCGAAGCCGAACTTTATGAGCCCCTTGACGGGTATGGTAAAAGATGCTTCTCCGCCGTCGCCGTCGATGGTGGCCGACTGCGTGTCGGGTACGTCGGGCCCGTCAATGAAGATATCGCTGTTGCAGCCCGCGGCTGCAACAGCGAAGAATGTGATAAAAGCGATGTATAGAGACCGGATTTTCATCAGAACGCGGTTATTCTGTCTTGCGGCCGACGAGGTCGTCGTTCTCGATCGAGCGCGAGGTCTTCTTGACCTGGGCCTGAAGCGAGCCGAAGCGGTAGCTGATCGAGAATCGGGCCTGTATGCCGCGGTGTTGGTAGCTGTTGGAATAGCCTGTGTAGTCGCCGTTGACGGTGTTGATGCTGAAACGGGCGTACTTGGGCGAGATGGGGTTGAGCAGCTCGGCGCGGACATTGAGGCGGTCGCCCTTGAGGAAGGTGCGGCCCAGCGATATGCCGTAGTATGTTCCGGAGAACGGCTGCGACCAGTACTGGTAGACGCTGTTGATACCGCCGCGCTGATAGAAGCAGAATGCGCCGGCCTGGAGTTTCCAGGGAAGGGTGCGCCGGATGTTTGCGTAGACGTACGGATCCCATCGCGAGAGGCTCATGCCGAATTGCGAGACGCGGTAATATGAGACGCGGGCCTGGCACATGAACTGTGTCTTGTCGTCGGGCGACCACTGTACGTAGGAGCCGAATGTCAGACGGCGCTCGTGGCCGTTGTTGGTGTAGGTCGAAGTGATGATATTGTCGTCGGTAAGATATCTGTAGCCGGCTACACCGTTGTTGACCAGGCCGTAGTCGGCCGAAAGCTGGAAGTTGACCTTGTTCTTGATGAGCATGTAGGTGAGCTTGGCCGACTGGCGCCGTGCGCTGCCCAGGTCGGGGTTGCCGAAGCTGACGGAGGTCGGTGTGATCGTTACGGCCGGGTTCAGATAATTGATGCCGGGTCGGCTGATCGAGGTCGAATAGTTGAGTGACAGAGAATTTGCATCATTGATCGACCACGACACGGCGGCGCTGGGCACAAGGTCGCTGAGGTTTGACGAATAGTCGGTGGCGGAGCCGTCGGGGAACGAAGCCTTCATGTGGGAGAATTCATACCGGAGACCGGCACGGAGATTGAACTTGCCCAGACGCACGGAGTACTGGCCGTAGACGGCTGCTATGTCGGTGATGTGGCGGAATTCATTGTCGTTGTCGCCCATACCGACGTATTCGAATTCGTTGGTGGAGTGGTTGCGGCGGAAGATGCCTTTTACACCGAAATCGAGGTTGTGGATGCCGAGCTGGCGCGACCAGTCGGCCTGTAGAGTGTGCTCGTAGAAGCTGAGGTCGTACTTGGAGAGGATGGCCGAATAGGGCAGCTGCTCGGAGCCGGTGAAGTCGGAGTAGTAGACCTGCGAGTGTGAACTCTGGTTGGTGTGTGATATAAGATAGGAGAATGTGTAGACTTCGCCCTTGCGGTGAGTGTTGTGCTGGAAGTTGACGGCGGCGTCGAAGTCGAGATAGCGGGAGTAGGGGTTGTCGGTGCGCGAGCGGTACGATCCGAGTATCTGCTCGATACCGTCGGGGTCGGTCGTCATGAGAGCCTCGAAGTCGGTGCCTTTCTCAGATGCGTCGTATGCGTAGCCGTTGATTTCAGCTGTGAACAGGTTGAGTGTGTCTGGCTGATATGATGCGTCGAGGCCGAAGTATCCGAAGTTGCCTTTGTCGCGGCTTTCGCCGGTGTTGCGGCGCGATGTGCCGTCGGGGTAGTAGGTACGCGATTCGGAGTGTGACTTTGTCTGTGGGCCGCCGATGCCCTGGTAGCCCCCGTAGACGTTGAAGGTGACCTTGTCGATCTCCGAGGTGATCCAGGTGTTGATGCCCGGGGTCGATTGGTCTGTGGTCCAGTAGGTGCTGACGTTGCCCAGGACGCCCTTGACGGATGATTTGCTGTCGGTGACGATGTTGAGAATGGCGGTGGTGCCTTCGGCATCGTATTCGGCGCCGGGTTCGGTGATGACCTCGATACGCTTGATCATCGATGCGGGCATGGCAGCGAAGAGATCCTTGGCGTTGCGGCTGAGCGAGTTGCTCGGGCGTCCGTTCTTGTAGATCTTGAAGTTGGTGGAGCCGTTGACCTTGATGGTGCCGTCGGGATCGACGCTGACCATCGGCACTTTGCGCAGGATTTCGTTGAGCGTGGATGTCGGTGTGGCCGGGTCGGCGGTGACGTCGTACTCGAGTCGGTCGATTTTCTTGACTACCAGGGGGCGCTGTGCGGTGACGGTGATATTCTCGAGCTGCTGGGCGTCGTCGGTCATGACCAGGCGTCCGAGGTCGACCTTGGCATTGGAGTCGCCCACGGTGAAGGCGGCCGACTTGTCGGCCATTCCGACATAGCTTAGCGTGAGCCGGTAGGGGCCGGCTTTAGCGATGTTCTGGCTGATCTGCCCGAGTTCGTCGGATGTGCCTGATACGGTGGCCACGGTAGCCGAGTCGGGGTAGATACGGTAGGTGACATATGGTAGAGATTCGCCGACGGTGTCAACGACGGTGGCCGTGACGTTATAGGCCTGGACGGCTGCGGCGGTAGTGAGAGTAAGAGCTGCAAGGAACGCGCGTAGTGTCATTTTCAAAGGATTAGGAATGAGTCTTTACTGCAAAGTTGAAATATTCTGATTTGTTTTCAGTATATAAGACGCAGTGAAGTATCCGAAAATGACAGAGACGGTGCAAAAAAATGTAAAAATGATACAGCGCCGGCGGCCGGTGCCGCGATTTTAGCTGGAGGACAGGATGGTAGAGGATCAGTTTTCGTCGATATGCATCTGGCGCTTGAAGATCTGCTTGAATGAGATGAGTGTCTCGGTGCGGGCCATGCCGAGTTCCTGGATTTTCTGCAGGATATGGAGCAGATGGTCGTTGTTGCGTGCGTAGAGCTTGATGAATATGTCGTACTGTCCGGTCGTGTAGTGGCACTCGACGATTTCGGGCATTTTCTCAAGGGCTGTCACAACGGAATTGTACTGCGAGGGGTCGCGGAGATAAAGGCCCACGTAGGCGCATGTGTCGAATCCGACGGCCGCGGGGTCGATGAGGCATTCCGAGCCTTTGATAATGCCGATCTGCGACAGGCGCTGGATACGCTGGTGGATGGCGGCTCCGGAAACGCCGCACTCGCGTGCGATTTCCAGATATGGCTTTCGGGCATTGAGCGACAGGTTTCTGAGGATGTTCAGGTCGAGTTGGTCTAAAGATTGGCGAGACATATCAGTCAGGGTGGATTTGTGAAGGTTAATATGTGATTATTCAGAGTTATTCCCAGGTGTATCGTTTGCTGTGCCGCAGCCGTGCGGCGATTGCGGCCGCGCATCGGCGCAGCGGTCTTGTCGCGGCCAGGAACGGCAGTGTGAGCAGAAGGCGGCGCCCGCATAGCGCGCGGTCGGCCATGATCCATACCATGCCGGCAGGATACCATAGCAGAAGAGCAGCCGCGGCGCAGGCCCATGTGGCGAGGTTATAGGGCGGCAGTGCAGCAGCTATGACCGGAACGACGAAGCCCGCCGCGTAGCAGATCCATGCGAGAGCGGGGAGCAGCCGCGGGCGGCGGGGGATGAAGCGGGATGTGAACATGCGTCGGCGCAGGCGTTCGCGCGCGATACGCCGGGTGTTGTTGCCCGGAACTTCGACGATGGATCCGAGGCTGAGTTCTACGGCCGTGTTGGCTTCTGTGGCTATGGAGCTGATGAAGATGTCGTCGTCGCCGTCGCGCAGGTTGAGATGGCTTGAGAAGCCTTTGACTCGGAAGAACAGTTCGCGTGTATAGGCAAGGTTGAACTCAGTGCCGCGCCAGGGATGTCCGCGCAATGCGTCGGAAAGCCATATCGTGGAGTCGGCCACGTTGTCGAACGATCGGGTGCGCCTGCCCCAGCCGGTGTCCTCGTACGGAGCGGCCGCGGCATATCCGAGGACGAGTTCGGTGTGGTTGTCGGGAGAGAAGTGGCGCATTATGGATGCGAGCCACCGGTCAGAGTCGATCACGGCGCCTGCGCGGGTGAGGACGACCACCGGATAGCGGGCGGCTTTTACGCCGAGGGTTATGGCGAGTTTCTTGCGGCTAAGGTTGCGGGCGCCTTCGGGTGTGTGGGTCAGGTAAAGGTTGCGGTGTGAGATCTGCATTGATTCGACTACATCGCGCACTTGCGGTGAATCGCCTTCATTGACTACGATCACTTCGAACTCGGCATCGTATTCCTGTGCGAGCAGGCGGGGGAGGAGTTGGGCGAGGAGGCTGTATTCGTCGGCGGAGTAGACGATGACCGAAGCTCCGTCGAGGCGTCCGCTGACTTGCGGGCGTATATCGGCGGTGTCGCAGGCCCGCCGGCACCGGACTACCGGTATTATCAGCAGCAGGAAAATGCTGAGCGCAATGAGTGAGGCTGCGGCACCTATGGCGGGCAGCAGCCAATCGGCGCTTGCTAAGTCAAATGGCGGAAATTCCATTGCAATTGTTTACAATCGTTGAATTATAATGCAAAATTACTAAAATTTATCGAGTGTATCTAACGGAATGCTTACATTTTTTTTGAAGTGGTATCGGGCGGTAGATGTTATTGTCGTGTCGGAGGTGATTTATACAGCGGCCGACGGAAAACAGGAACAGGGCCGGTCCCGTGGCGGGATCGGCCCTGGCTCTATTTATAATAATGTGGGTATCGGAGGATGATTATTTCACGATAACCTTGGTGGCTGCGTTGCCCTGGCGACGGATGTAGAGGCCGGGGGTGAGTTCGCCATTGATGCGAACGCCCTGGAGGTTGTAGTATTCAACGGGAGCGTTTTCGTCGATCTCAACGTCGGCGATGCCGCTGGCTTCGGTGAAGGCTACAGTCATACCCTTGAGGCTGACGGTCGCACCGCCGCTCGACGGGTTGGTGATAGCTACGCTGGTGGCAGCCTTGTCGGCGGCCTGGTCGAAGGTGAGGACATTGTCGGCGAATGTGCCGGTGCTGAATGTGCACTTGCCGAGAGCGGTGGTCGATGAAGCATTCAGAGTCTCGAAGGTGATCGAAACGAGTTTGTAGCCGGTCTGGCAGGAAACGGTCAGAATGCTGTTCTTGTAGAAGCGGAATGACCATGCTTCGCTGTCGGTGTCGGGCTTCTGGCAGTAGAGACGAGCGACGTTGCCGGAGGCGTTCGAGTTGAGCACGATGCCGTTGGCGGTGAAGATGTCGCCGTTCTCGAGGTCGATCTTGAGGTTGCCGGTAGTGCCGTCGGCCACGGCGTCGCTCTTGGCGTAGGCGGGGTCGAGGGTCGAGGGATCGGTGAAGTTGAATGTTGCGGTGGTGCCGGTGATCGGACCTACGCTCTTGATGGTATAGTCGGCGGTAGCGACTGCGGAGTCGTCCATGCCGTCCTTGACTGCGATAGCTTTGACAGTGGTGGCGGCGGTGATTTCGATGGGTTCGGTGTAAACGGCCGATGCTGCGGTGGGCTGGCTGCCGTCGAGGGTGTAGTAGATGGTGGCGCCTTCAGTGGCGGTGGCGATGGTGACCTGGGTACCGGCCATCACAGCGCCTGCAGCGGGGTTGAAGGTGGGAGCGGCCACTACTTCGCGGCCGGTTGCGGAGGTAACCTTGGCGGCGAGCACCTGGGCATTGCCGCTGTGTACGCCGATGAAGCCGATGACGTTGAGGTTGTCGCCGACGGGGATGTCGATGTCGGTCCAGTTCTGGTAGAGGGTGACGGAACCGGAAGCATCGGTCATGGTGAAGGTACGGGTGTTGCCTTCGACGGCGGCAACCGTGACGCCCTTGAATTCAACGTAAGCGTAGGCGAGGTCGGTGGAAACTTCCTCGATCTGGATGATTTCGGGCTCGATGGCAGTGCCGGCGACACCTGCTGCAAAGGTTGCGTCGACGGGAACCATCTGCTTGAGACCCTGATATTCGGCAACAGAGCCTTCGATGCCGGCAGCGATGGTCATGCCGCTGGTGTAGGTGTTGGTGAGCTTACCGTAGACGAGGGTCGTGCCGCTGGCGTCGCGGATGTAGAGCGAGTTGCCGTGCTGCCATACGGCCTGGACGGGCGAAGTGATGCGGGCCTTGGCACCTGCGGCGAGTTCCATGAACTCGGCGATGTCGGCTACCTCGACGGTCTCGATGGGTGTGCCGCCTTCAACCTTGACGAGCTTGCTGCCTGTGTTGACCTGGGCTGCGTCTTTATAAGTGGTGAGCTTGCCGAGGAGGATTACTTCCATGCCTGCGGTGAGCTGGTCGGCCGAGGTGAACTTTACACCTTCGAGGTAGTAACCGCGGAATACGGTGAGGTCGGAGGTGCCGTCGGTGATGACGTAGGTGGCGTTGCCGTACTGGGTGCTGACCTCTGTAACCGACTTCACGGTGCCCTTGATGTAAACCTCGGTGTTGAGGTCCTTGCCTGCGGCGAGGATCTCGAGGGCCTTGGTCACGGTGTAGGCGGTTTCCTCGGCGTTGGCGATGCTTGTGCCGGGATCAACGGGCGTGTCGCCGCCTTCGCCGGCCTCATCGCTGAAAGTAATGGTGGCTACACGGAGCTGCTTGCCTGCGCCGTCAAAAGTGATGGTCGACTGTGCCGTGGTCGAAGTGAAAGTCACCTTGCTGTCGGCGATGGCCGATGCGGTCCAGCCGGTCGATGCGGTTGCAGCGGTGGCCTTGGAGTTCTTGTCGAGGGTTACGGTCACGGTCTTAAAAGTAGTGCCGGCGGGAGCTGTGACGGTGAGCTTGGCGTTGGCGTAAACGCGGATCGAGTACTTGTCGGGTGCGACGAGGGCCTGTGTCGAGCCACTCTTGGCGAGAAGGAACTCGTAGCCCTGGATGGTGGCGGTGAAGTCGTCGCCACTCTGGGTCCAGGTGTACGCGGACCAGTCAGTACCGTTTTCGGGCAGGGTGACGGAGGCAGCTGAGGCAGCCGAACCCATGCCGAGCACGATGGCTAAGCTAAGTAAAAATTTTTTCATACGAAATTTAATTAGGGTATAGATTGAAAATTAGATAAGTCGGGGCGGTTGAGGTTTCGGACGCTGTGCGGGACGTATGTCCGGAATCAGAGATGATCAGCGGGCGACCTTGCGGATGAGTATTACCTCGGTGGGGAAGTGGTCGCTGTAGCCGTTGAGGTAGGAGCCGGATGCGAAGGTGCGCTTGGGGTAGCCCTGGCGGTTGCCTTCGGTGTCCTTGAGGAAGTCGTGGTTGTGTACGATGGCTTTGTAGAAGTGCCAGTTCTGCGGGCCGGTGACATCTTCGTTGACGAGGTTGCCCGAAAGGATGATCTGGTCGAAGAGGTTCCATGAACTCTTGTAGGCGAGGGTGCCTATGCCGTCGTCGAGCATTTTCCAGAAAGGATTGAAGAACTGGTGAGCCTCGATGCCGTCGGCTTTCTTGCGGGCTCCGAGTACTTTTGCGCATGATTTGTCCATGGGGTCGTCGTTGAGGTCGCCCATGATGATGACGCCGCGGTCGGGTTCGGCCTGCCACAGCGAGTCGGCTATCTGGAGGCAGAGGGCTGCGGCCGCCTCGCGGTTGGGCGACGACTGCTCCTGTCCGCCCAGGCGCGACGGCCAGTGGTTGACGATGATGGCGACGGGCTGCCCGAGCAGCAGGCCGGAGACACACATCTGGTCGCGGGTCGCGAACGGAACGGCGGTGAGGCGGTGGTTGGTGATGTTCTGGAGCTTGAAGAAGCGGGGATTGTAGAGCAGGCCCACGTCGATGCCTCGGCGGTCGGGCGAGTCGTGGTGGCAGATCTGCAGATTCCAGGGCTTGAGTTCGGGCTGGCTGACGAGATCCTCGAGTACGCCGCGGTTCTCGACTTCGCTGACGCCGATGACTGCGGGGCCCTTGGGTGTCACCTTTGTGGTTAACTGCGAGATGGCATATGCCAGATTATGCAGCTTGTTATTGTACTTGCGCGAGTCCCACTGGTTCTGTCCGCCGGGGGTATATTCGAGATCGCGTCCCAGAGGGTTGTTGGGAATGGTGTCGAAGAGATTTTCGAGGTTGTAGAACGCGATGCCGGCTGCCTGCATGCCACCCTGGGCAAAAATTGCAGGGACGGATGCGGCGAGAAGCAGTGCAGTGACAAGTAATTTCTTGAACATGGTAGTTTTTTGTAACTTGATTTGTATACAGATCATTTTGCGGCCCAAAGGTACGTATAATTTTTCGATTATCATATAAGTGAGGGAAATAATTTATCATTAATTTAATAAGGACTGTGAGTTCAAGACCCTTCAGGGCGCTAAGGGCTATAAGGGCGGGTTGGGATAAGGCGTTGTTAAAAAAATGTAAAATATATTTATAACTCTTTGTCAAGAATCAGAATAGTCGTATTTTTGATGCCGCTAAAGTCCGGACAATCCCTCAAGCCGGGCTGAAATTACTGACTACCTAAACCTACAACGCTACTAAATACGTAACAATCAAACAATAACAAAACCGCATGAGAATTAAACTGTTCTTATTAGCCTTGCTGTCGGCAGTGTTGCCGATAGTGGCTCAGGCCGCGACCCTTACGGGCGTGGTGGTTAACAGTACATCGGGCAACCCGGTCAGCGGCGCATACGTGACGCTGCGCAGTACGGGGATTGCAACCATGACCGGGTTCAACGGCGACTTCCGCCTCGAGGTGAATCCGGGCACAGATTATGTCGTGGTGAGCTGCGACGGATACGAACCGGCAGGAATCGACGTGACGCTTACGGCCGGGGCCAACGACCTGGGCCATGTGCGCCTGACGCCTGCGCTCGATACCAGCGATTACTATGGCGATGCCGACGATCTGGTGTTCGACGAGGCCGTACTTGAGGACGAGGACGACAATACCCAGGGCATAGCCGCGCTGACAGGCTCCAACGATGACATCTACTACAACACTGCATCGTACAACTTCGGCCCCATGTACTTCCGCTACCGCGGCTACGACAGCCAGTATCAGGCGGTGTATATCAACGGTGTGCAGATGAACGACCTCATCCGCGGCCGCTTCAACTTCTCATCGCTGCTGGGTATGACTTCGCGCGCCTTCCGCAACAAGACTACCACCGTGGGCATGGGCGCCAGCAACTACGGCTTCGGCGACATCGGCGGCGCGGTGAACTACAATACGACCACCGACCTCTACGCCACGGGATTCAACGGCTCTCTGGCATTCACAAACAGCAACTACATGTTCCGCGGCATGGTCACCTATGCCACCGGCCTCAACCGCAAGGGCTGGGCGCTGACGGTGAGCGCTATCGGCCGATATGCGAAGGAAGGTGTCATCGACGGTACGTTCTACAATTCGGGCGGCCTCTTCTTCTCGCTTGAGAAGTATATAAACGCCAACAATCAGCTGGTGCTCACCGCATGGGGCGGCCCGACGCAGCGCGCTACCGCCACCGGCACATATCAGGAAGTGTATGACCTGCTCGACGACAACCTCTACAACCCCAACTGGGGCTGGTACCAGGGCAAGAAACGCGCGGCCCGCATCACCGAGACCTACGATCCGACCGCGATGCTGAACTGGCTGTACAAGAAAGGTACCACGACCGTCAACACTGCCGCTGCCGTATCGTACAATTTCTACAACCGCTCGGCCCTGCAGTACTACAAGGCCAACGATCCCAATCCGACCTATTACCGCTATCTGCCGTCGTACTACCTCGACGACAACGACCAGCCTACCGAGCAGAGCGAATACTACACATGGCTGTGGCAGAACGATCAGAGCTTCTCGCAGATCAACTGGGATAACCTCTACCGCGTCAACGAGCTCAACAACTATGCCAACGCCACTTTGCCGGCCGACCGCCAGCAGGGTGCCAGCTACATCCTCGAGAACCGCATCAACACGACTCTCAACTTCAAGCTCAACAGCTATGTGAACGCCCGTCTGAACCAGTATATCAACCTGCAGGCCGGCGCCGCAGTCAGCTATGCATCGTCCAAGAACTACAAGACCGTCCGCGATCTGCTCGGCGGCGAGTTCTGGATTGATATCGACCCGTTCAGCGACCGTGACATCACGCTGGCGCCTGACAACCTGGTCAACAACTTCAATTATCCCGACCCCTATACCCACCGTGTGTACAAGGGCGACAAGTTCGGATATTACTACGACATCTACGCCCTGAACGCCAAGGCATGGCTGCAGAATACCGTGACACTTCCCCGCTGGGATATCAACTACGGCCTGTCGGTGTCGCACACCCAGTATCAGCGCAACGGCCACATGCGCAACGGCCGCGCCCCGCAGACTTCGTACGGCAAGGGCAAGTGGCAGTCGTTCGACAATATGGGCTTCAAGGTAGGCGCCACCTATAAACTCGACGGCCATAATTACTTCATCGGCCACGCCGAATACTCGACCCGCGCCCCTCTGGCCGACGCCATCTATCTGATGCCCCGCGTGAAGAACGATGTGGTCGACGGTGTATCGTCCGAACGCATCCTGGCAGGCGACATAGCCTACACATGGAACTACCGCCGCTTCCGCGGCTCGCTGGCCGCCTTCGCCACCATGTCGGATGACGGCATCGAGCGTACAGGTTTCTACGATGACCGCTACAACTCCTACACCTACTTCATCCTTTCGGGCGTGAAGAAAGTATACAAGGGCGTCGAACTGGGCATGGCCTACAAAATCACCCCGTCGGTGACAGCGACCTTCGCCGGTACCTATGCCCGCTATCAGTACAAGAACAATCCGCAGGGTACACGTACGTTCGAGAACGGCCTGCATCCCGACACGACACAGACCGTCTACCTCAAGAATTACTACGTGGGTTCGACTCCTCAGTACGCCGCCAACATCGGTATCGACTGGGCAGCTCCGGGCATGTGGTTCTTCAACGTTAACGGCACGTTCCAGGGCGACGCCTATGTGAACCTGTCGCCGGCCTACCACGAGAAGCTTCCCGATCTGTGGGGCGCCTATCCCGACAAGGATCAGCTGCAGGCCAAGATCAACGAGCTCTCGACCCAGGACAAGCTGAAGAACGCTTTCACGCTGAATGTGTCGATCGGCAAGCTGATCTACATCAACCGCAAGGTGACACTGAACATCAACCTGAATATAAACAACATTCTTAACAACCGCGACGTCGTCACCTACGCATACCAGCAAGGACGACTCGATACCAAGAACTACGACCGCAACGCCTATCCCAACCGCTACACATATGCACAGGGCGTGCGTGCGTTCCTCAACGTAGGTATCCGTTTCTAATCCCAATCAGCAAAATAGAAAGATGAAAAAGATATCCTTATATATCACCGCTCTAGTGCTGGGTGCGACGGCGATGCAGTCGTGCTCCGACAACTGGGAGCGTCCGCCGATGGACGTTCCGACTTACCCGGCCGGTTTCGAGGCCAACATGACGATCGCCGACCTGAAGGCCATGTACTGGCAGGATCAGGACACCTACGGCACGGAGATCGGCAAGCTCAACGGTTCCGATATCTGGATCGCCGGCACCGTGGTGTCGTCGACCGAAGCCGGCAATATCTACAAGACTGTAGTGCTGCAGGACGCAACCGGCGCCATCACGATCGGCATCGACACCACCAATCTCGAGAAGGTATATCCGATGGGCGTGGGCATGGCCGTGAACGTGTCGGGCCTGGCCATCGGCCGCTATAACGGACTGGTTCAGCTCGGTCAGCTCGAAGGCACGGGTGTCAACCGCATCACCAACGCCGAATTCAACCCCCACACGATGCTCGATTTCTTCTCGGGCAAGCTCGATACCGCCACGGTGACCATCGCCGAAATGGAGGAGGCCGCCCGCACGGTCGAGGGTAAGATCAAGTGGCAGAGCCGCCTGGTCCGCATCAATAATGTGAAATTCCAGGAAGCCGGCGAACCCTTCTCGAACGGCAGCACCACATCGCGTCATATCGTCGATGCCGAAGGCAACCGCATGATTGTCTACAACAGCTCCTATGCCGACTTCGCCTACGACAAGATGCCTTACGGCGAGGGCGACGTTGTCGGTATCCTTTCGTGCTACCGCACTTCGTGGCAGCTTCTTCTGATCGACCTGGCAGGCTGCATCGATTTCGACGGTGCGGGTGCGCCCGATCCCGATGATCCGACCGTAGGCCAGCCCGAAGGAACAGGCACTGCCGCCGATCCCTACAATGTGACGGCTGCGCTCGCCATCGCAAAGGGCCTCAACGACACCGACAAGGTTCCGGCCTATGCCAAGGGTATTGTCAAGGAAATATCGGAACTCAGTACACAGTTCGGCAACTGCACATATACCATTACCGACGGCTCGGCCACTCTGAGCGTCTACCGCGGCTACTACCTCAATGGCGACAAGTTCACCTCGGAGGATCAGCTCAAGGTCGGCGATGAAGTCGTGGTCTACGGCGATCTGGTGAACTTCAAGGGCAATACCCCGCAGTTCACGCAGGGCAGCCGTCTTGTCAGCATCAACGGCCAGGGCGGCGGCTCCGAGCAGCCCGCCGGCGGCCTGACCCTGCTGGGCGACAGCGATGCGAAGGCCCTTGAGAGCTGGACCGTCACCAACAGTGTAGTATGGACCTGGATGGAATATCAAGGCAAATATTACCTTAATGGAACCCTCTATCAAGTAACTCCGTCTCCAACAGAAGATGCATATGCTATCTCGCCGAAGCTGACTGTCGGCTCCGACGCATCGCTGTCATTCGAGCACGCCGCCAAGTTCCAGGAGGATGGCCTTCGCACAGAGTGCGGTATCGTTATCCGCGAGGCCGGAGCCACCGCCTGGACGGCTCTGACGATTCCGACCTGGCCTGAGTCTGGTTCGTGGACGTTCGCCAGCTCCGGTAGCATTTCGCTGGCTGCGTATGCAGGAAAGACCGTCGAGATCGCTTTCAAATACGGCTGCAAGACCACAGATAAATGGGAAATCCGCAACCTTAACCTGGTCAACACACAGGTAGCCCAATAACCTTTAACCGAATCAGACAATGAAAAATCTGAAAAAATATATCTACGGCGCCCTGGCGGTGGCATTCGCCGCCGTGATGCCCTCGTGCCAGGATCACTTCGACGAGCCCACCGCCGGCGAGCAGATTCCGGTGGCCACCATGGAGGCCAATACGTCGCTGCTGCAGCTCAAGGAGTGGATGTGGAGCGATTCGAACAATTACTGCGATGTGGTCTACACCAAAGAATGGTATACGACCGATCCGGCCGAACGGACCGAGGAAATGAAGACCGAAGGCACACATGTGATCGTGAAGGGCCGCGTGGTCTCGTCGGACTATGCGGGCAACTGCTTCAAGTATGTGGTGCTCCAGGACGAGACGGCAGCCCTCAACTTCTCGATCAACTCATATAATCTCTATCTTAACTACCGCGTGGGTCAGGAGATCGTCGTCGACCTCACCGGCCTCCACGCAGGCAAGTACCGCGGCCTGGAGCAGATCGGCTTCCCGAGCTATAATTCATCGCTTCCCGGCTATGAGACATCTTTCATGGCTCCCGAGCTGTTCTCGCGTCATGCCGAACTCAACGGGCTGCCCGATGTGTCGAAAGTCGACACCACCACGGTGGAGCGTTTCAGTGATCTGGGCGTGACTCCGGCCGAGCTCCGTCAGTGGCAGAGCCGCCTGGTCCGCTTCAACAACGTGGAATTCGTTCCCAACGCCACCACGCCGACCCTCTCGACTTACCATTCGAGCGGCGTGACACAGCAGATCCGCGACAACGATGGCAACACCCTCGACATCCGCACCAGCGGCTATGCCAATTTCTGGAACATGGAGCTGCCCGAAGGCAAGTGCGATGTGGTCGCTCTGCTCGGCTACTATGTGAATCTGGCAGGTACCGGTGGCTGGCAGCTGACTCTGATAGATTCCAACTCGATCATGAATGTGGGTGACCCGACCGTGCCTAAAGGCTCGGAGAATAATCCTTACAGCGTGCTTGAGGCCATCGCTTATGAGGTGAACGGTCAGGGCCACAGCGGATGGGTCAAGGGTTACATCGTGGGTACGGTCGCTCCCGAGGTAGAGACCGTAAGCTCGAGCGCGGACATCGAATGGGGCGCTGACGCCACTCTGCGCAACACACTTGTCATCGGCCAGACGCCCGAGACAAAGGATGTGGCACAATGCCTGGTGCTCGCTCTTCCCCAGGGCTCCGATCTGCAGACATACGGCGCTCTGCGTGAGAATCCCGACAACCTGGGCAAGGAGATCGTGATCCGCGGCTCGTTTGCAGAGTATATGGGTACGTTCGGTCTCACGGGCAACAACGGCACCTCGTCGGAATTCCGCATCGAAGGTAAGAACGTCGGTCCCGTCCAGCCTGAGGAAGGCGACGGCACGGAGGCCAAGCCCTACAATGTTACCCAGGTCATCGCATTGGGTAACCCCGGCACTACAGCATGGGTTACAGGCTACATCGTGGGTGTGATCAACTATGACAACAATTCGTCGCTCGAAACAACCGTGCCCACCACCGTGGCGACCTGTGTGGCTATTGCTGCCTCGCCTAACGAGACGGACAAGAACAAGTGTGTGGCTGTACAGCTTCCCGTCGGCGACATCCGCACGGCTCTCAACCTTAAGGATAATCCCGACAACCTCGGCAAGCAGGTCAGCCTGGAAGGCTCGCTTGAGAAATACTTCGGTATCGCCGGTCTCAAGAGCGTGACGGCCTACAAGATGGACGGCGCTCCCAATCCTCCTGTCAATCCCGGCACTCCCGAGGGTACCGGTACGGCCGCTGATCCCTTCAACGTGACCGCCGCACTGGCCAAGGCCAAGTCGCTGGGCGCTGACGACAAGTTCGCCGCATATGCCAAGGGCAAGGTAGCTTCGATCACCGAGATCAGTACTTCGTTCGGTAACGCCACCTATGCCATCACCGACGGCAGCGCGACCCTTCAGGTTTACCGCGGCTATTACCTCAACGGCGACATGTTCACCTCCGAGGATCAGCTCAAGGTCGGTGACGAGGTCGTGGTAAGCGGCGATCTGGTCAACTACATGGGCAATACCCCGCAGTTTACCACCGGCAGCCGCCTGATCAGCATCAACGGCAACGGCGAGGTAAATCCGCCGACTCCCGGTACGGACTACAAGGGTGACTTCGACAGCTTCAACGGCGGTACGCCCAAGTCGACTTATGGCACTTATACCAACGCCACTGGCTGGGAAGCTGTGAACGCTGCTATCCTGAGCGGTCTGGCCGATGGTGCCACCGAGCAGAATCCCCGCTTTGCCTTTATCGGCGGCGGCTCGACTCTGGCCGTCTGCCTCAACGGCAAGACCACGACTCCGGGTGAGCTGATTTCGCCTGTGATTTCCGGCGGAATCAAGAAACTGACCTATAATTACGGTTTCGCGTTTGCCGATACCAAGTGTACATATAAGATCCAGTTCATCCAGGGCGGCAGCGTCGTCAAGGAAGAGACTGTGACACTCGAAGGCTTCACCACCAAGACAGCCTACGAATATGTGCTGGACAATATCGGCATAACCGGCGACTTCCAGATCAAGTTTGTCAACGCCTGCGCGTCGGGCAAGACGACCAACAGCGACCGCATCGCTATCTGGAACCTTACCTGGGAGTAATCTTCATATGAAATAACGGCAAAGCCGGGATCGCGCGTCAGGCGCGGTTCCGGCTTTGCTCAGTCAGGGTGTATTCAGAATCAGAAGTTGATTGCGAGGCGGAGGCTGTAGGGCGTGATGGCAAAGGACGCTGATACACGCTCACGGCGGATGCGTGCGCCTTCGACCCGTGCCGGATTGCCGCGGAACAGGTCGATGACTTCGTTGACCGGATCGAGGATAAATGCGGCCGCATGTCCCAGGAACGACGATCCGAGCATCTCATATCCATGTTCGACGATGGTGCGCTTGCCCCGGTAGCATAGCTCGCCGATGAGGCTGCCGATCACCGGGGTCACGAACAGATCCTGGTACGAGGGCCGCTCCATGAATGCTTCGATGCCGAATTCCCATCCTATGGTGGATATTGCCGCCGAATATAGCATCGATCCCCAAAAACTGAATCCGCAGGAGCGTGCCGACATGAAATAGGCCGCTCCGGCATAGGGGTGCAGGACATAGTTGAAGATCGGATTATCGTGGTCCCATTCGGGATTCAGATAGAAGATGTTGCGCCACCAGCGCTTGAACATTGGGGTCTGCTGGATCGACGCTCGGTTCCAGGCCGTGGCGTCTTCGGGCAACAGTTCGAGCACGAACAGCGTGCCTACGAAGGCGCCGGACAGCACGGCGGTGTTGATCCACATCCGGTGCCAGTTCTGGCCGGTGGAATGGGTGGTGTACGGAAGACAATAGGGCGATACCCATCCGTGGCGTGGAGCCGGAAGTTCGGAACTGAGATTTATGGGGGTGGCGCGGTCTCTGAGGGCGGCGAGGCCATCATGATCGTCAAGACCATCAGTAGGAATGGTGGATACGACCTCTGTGATTGTTACAATTGTGTCTGTTGCAAGATCCTCGACAACCGCGGTTGTGTCGGCGCAGGCATTCCGTGCGGCCGCCGCTGCGGAAGTCGCGAATGCCTGTGCTGACATCAGTAGGATTAGTAAGGTCTTTTTCATAGTCGAAAACGTCTTGTTACAAAAATAACAACTTTAATATAAAAAGGTAGCAGCCTCAGGATAAATTGACATTCTTTTGTCCGGAAATTTCCAACATTTGAGCTGTCCGCCGCGCCGTGGACGTGCGAAATCGGGGCGACGGACCGGATAGTCACCGGGTCCTGTCCGTCGCCGATGGCACGTCATGAACCGGTGGAAAAGGGGCCTGAAAGGTCTGAAAACTGAAGATTCCAGATCGAAGTGCAAAACTTTGAGGTAAGAATCATCAAATCTCCTC
>OLSQ01000933.1_pt1 | contig 26148 bp, 40 predicted proteins | sample 1672561 | NCBI WGS metagenome assembly OLSQ01 (sample SAMEA3136699, study PRJEB25190) | human gut metagenome | biome: human gut; feature: human-associated habitat; material: faeces | place: Austria | collected 2013
TCGCTGGTGGTATCGCCAATTCAATTCAAGATTTTACAAGTATCGGAGATTTGGACGTCTCAATGTCCGAAGACGATATGAACGAGTTGTACACATTCATCACTGGACACGACCAAGCAGGAGTCAATTATATGTCAAAAGCATTGAATGATCCCGATACATTGGTTCGTATGGCATGGTTCGCTCTTCGTGGCGAGGATGTCATCAATAGCATCAGTGATTATTACAAGTCGCAAATTGCACAGGCCCACAGAGCTGGGTATGAGCAGGGGATATCAAAGGGAACTAAAAAGTCAACTGAAAGCAAAGTCGTGGTCAAGCCCAAGGCAAAGAATACAGACAAAGCCTTGTCGATCGACGATTTAGATGTATGATCGATAAGGTGCGATAACCTTTTTGATCAGTAAAATTATGCAAGTTGCAACTTTTAGAAATCTGAACCCTGAAATGGGCAGTACAAGAACCTATGAGTCTTTTAGCAAGATTCTTGGTACAAAGCCGGAGCTCTTCGGCGTAGTGAGCCGTATGTATGAGGACTGCACCGCAGCTTACCTCACCGAGTCTCTGAGAAACATTTTCTACTAGGATAACAAGTCCGGAAATAAGTATCAGAGCATCAACTCAATGTATTTTGAGTGGGAAGTTAGCACCAATGACATCAAGCGCATTGAGTTCGCTGATGTTCCCGTTGAGGATGGCGCAAACGGCAGTGAGATCACCATGGCATTCAAAGAGCGCTACTATGAAAAGTATGATATCTTCCAGATTGACGCTACAGGTCAGCAGTGCTTCGTTGTAGCACGTCCTGTTCGCGTATCGGATAAGTAAATTGTCCGAATATGCAGTGATGCATATTTTTAAAATTCTTTAAATTGCTGGGAAACGTAAGTGATCAGCAGCATGCCCGCAGTATGTGGGAGTGTTCAACGACTAGGCAGTGAAGCCTTAGGCAATAGCCGAAAAATTGAATTGCTAAATATAGTAAATGATATAGTCTGTCACACTTTAAAGTGTGGAACTACTGGAAGGTGATTGTTCGCTTGGTCGATAACGACTACAGTTCGGTTCTCGACAAGTCAGGTTGCCAGCTTGGTATGACTACCAGGTTCTTGAGCAATGCAATGCCCGAAATGCATGAAGAGGGAAAATGCAACATATGCCCTCTTAAAATATTTCTAATTGCTGGAAGCCTTAAAATGGTAATCAGCAGCAAATACGCGATAATTATCGCGTAATGTTCAACGATTAGTCAATATGACGTAATTTTTAAAACGGAATAGGTTTATGAAATATATAGTTTACAAAACAACATGTATATCAAATAATAAAATCTATATTGGAGTCCACGGAACAACTGACCCAAATGTATTTGATGGATATATTGGAAATGGCATAAATATAAACAGAGAAAGCTCTTTTAGGATTCATTCGACCCCGTTTAGTAATGCTGTACTAAAATACGGAATTACAAATTTCAAAAGGGAAATTATTTCTGTTTTTGATAATGAAAATGATGCATATGAATTAGAGGCCAAACTTGTTGATGAGTCGTTTGTTAAAAGAACAGATACATATAATATTATAGTTGGAGGCAGACAAGAAGTTAAAAATTCTAAACCTAAGAAAAAAGTATATATGTATTCTTTAAACGGCGAGTTCTTGATGGAGTTTTCTGGAGTTAATGAAGCTGCAAGATATTTAAATCCGAAAGCATTATCTGGTGGACATCTCCCTAGGGCAATAAAAAACAAACATCAGTATTTAGGATATAGATTTTCATATGAAAAAGTCGCACAATTAGAAATTGCAAAGCATTTAAAAAATCATGTGACATCTAAGCCTAGAACAGGTGATAAAGTTGGAATGTTTGATGATGATAATAATTTGATAAAAATATTTGATAACATGACAGATTGCGTATGCGCAGGATACAAAAATGCAAAATTAGTAGCACTTGGTAAGCGCAAACACTGTAAAGGTTATATATTTAAATTTATAAACCAAGATATAATCTGAACAATATGGAAACATATTGATTAACAAAATTGTATGTAAAGTATCAGAGTAAAATATTGCTCCTTTAGATATTTCTAAAGAAAAAAGTTTTCTAATTGCTGGGAAATCCGAAAAGGATAATCAGCAGCCAAAATTTAGCAAATGCGAAATTTGGTTCAACGACTAGGCAATAGCCGTATTTTTAGAAACGGAAACTAGGTCCATAACCTAATAATATAGTCTGATCTTATAGGAAACTATAAGCTAACACATTGAATATCAGCAAGATGCGGAACTACATCACCACACACCGTTGTGATGATTCGTTCTCTAGCCTCTATGCTGCACATGAGGATACTTTCATTTCTATCGGACAGGGTAAGGATAACGGAAAGTTGTCAGAAACAATTTACAGATTAGACAAGAAGGAGAAGGCCCTTATGGAGTCTTTTATGTATGTTCGTAATAATGGTATGACCCGCGAAGTTTTTTAAAAGGAGATGCCATTATAAAATGCGTTTAATTTCTGGGAAGCCGAAAGTGGTCAATCAGAAGCGAAATCACGAAATATATCGCGAAACGTTCAACGACTATCTATTTTTAGAGTAAGAAGTGAAAGAGCGCAGAGATATCAAGATCTCAAAATATAGTCTAAACAATATGGCAACATATTGAATTATTGCTTCTCTTTAACAAGTGCAACGTGGATGCCAATGGTAAGCCTACCATTTTCGATCCCGACACAAACAGACCTATATATAAATGGGTCGGCTAATTGTGAGATTAGTAAAAATAGATTCCTTTAATTGCTGGAAACTCTAACGGACAACCAGCAGCTAAATACAAGTAAAGATTTGTATTAGTTCAACGACTGATAATTTTATAATACGCGAAAGCGGAAACGGGGAATAACTCATGAAATTTATAGTATTTGAAACAATTAATCTTGACAATGGCAAGATTTACGTAGGTATTCACAAGGTGAATGATCCAGAAGTGTTTGATGGTTATCTTGGCGATGGTGTAGATATACATCTACCGGAATCATATAACAAGAGCAAGACACAACTTCAGAGTGCGGTGCAGCGTCATGGAATCAATGCTTTCAAGAGGATAACGTTAAAAGAATTTAACAATATCAATGATGCAACTGATTTCTATATGTTGATTGTCAACGAGGATTTTATAAAGAGAACCGACAACTACAACTCGATCGCATCTCCTAGTATTTGCAGTAGACAAAGAGTCAATGCGTTCACGTTCTCTGGTGGTCATGTCGGAAAGTGGGATAGCGTTGATGAAGCAGCTGATGATTTGCATGTATCGAAAGAACACGTGATCATATGCATCAATACACGCACAAACTGTAAAGATGTCTATCTCTCTTTTGATGAGTCTATAGATGTTGATCTTTATTCCAACATGCCACGTGGTGCTATTGCACAGTACAACAGGGATGGCGTACTTATCAATACATACCGTGATATCCCATCTGCTGCTGCTCAGCTTGATATGCCAAAAGATGCTATAGCTCGTGCTGTATCAATGCGTGCAACATGTAGCGGCTACCGGTTCATGCGTGTATCTGAGGATATACGAAAGGTACTCGGCAAGAAGTCAGCAATAGAGTTGACAACTACAGTGCCTGTTTACCGGTACACATTGAGAGGTGAGTTTGATGCAGCTTTTGATTCTATTAAAGAAGCAGCTAAGGGAACGCCAAACATCAGCACAGGAAAGATTATTCGCGCGATAAAGATGAACCGCGCATGTAGAGGTTATAAATGGTCTTATGACAAAATGGATAAATGGATCGCAACAAACGCGCCAGTTGCTCGGAAAGTTGAGCAGTATGACCTGAAGGGAAATCTCGTCAAGCTGTATAGTTCCACGAAAGAATTAACAGAGGAACAGATACGCATATTGAGAAAACCAATGGTAAATGATCCGTATATTTTGAAGTATAAGAAAATGAGTTAAAGGTATAGTCTGAACTCTATGGAGACGTAGAGATAACAGTTTGATTTATATAGGTGAGGGTATTATTCCTCAGGTTGAGCGCTTCGCTTCCAAGTATGCATACAACAAGCTCAGTATGGAGGTATTCCGTACTGTTCTGTCTATGATGGGAGAGAAGGCGCAGAAGCCTTAACTGTAGGGCTTCAAAAACTCCTCTAATTGCTGGGAACCATTAAAGGTAATCAGCAGCCAATGAAAAAGGTTCAACGATCAGTCAATGACGTAATATTGAAACGGGGAGCGGTGAAAACCGATGATATGATCTGATCTATGCAGAAATGCATAGCTAACACAAATGACAGGTAACAAATACGTATTTATCTGTAACGAAAGATTCTGGCATTCAGTCCAGGCCGAGTTGTTTGACTTCTTGGCTCACTTCCACGCTGATAACACTTTTCTTTGGTCTAAGCAGGCCAATGACTACGTGAAGGTGGGAGCAACTTTCGATACGTATGAGTTTGGTGGCAACAGCATCACATTTGCTGTTGATCGTACCTTCAGCCGTGAATATGGTTTAATTCTTAGACCCCTTGCAGCGTGAGCTGCATTGATCTGTTCCTTAAATCCAGGAAAATCTAAAAAGACAATCTGGAGCTATTACTGCGTAATTATTCGGTAATGTCTAACGACTAGTGAAAAACTTAGAGAAATCGAAATGGGAACGACCTTTGACAAGGTCAAGATATAGTCTGATCTATATAGTAATATATAGCTAACACAAATGATGAGAAAGGCTATGCTCTCTGTCTTGATTTGACAGCAGACAAGAGCAGCACACAGCCTCCTATTGGAACATGCGGTAGGAGACTTGATTGAAAAATCTAAAACAAATATTCCTTTAATTGCTGGGAACTTCGCGAAGCATAAGATACCAAAGCGTGACAATTCTTGTGTTTGAACAATCAGCAGCCAAGATCTTTGAATGAAGAGATAGGTTCAACGATTAGTCAATATGACGTATTGCAAAGAAACGGGGAATGATTATCATATGAAACACATAGTATAGCCAGAAAGGTTGGACAATATGGAAGTGATGGCGAACTTATTAAAGTCTACGACTCAGTAAGAGAAGCAAAGAAAGTAGCATCAGGTGTTCCTCTTGTTTTATCAGAAGATAGAAAACGCGCTGGTGGTTATATGTGGAAATATATAGATAATTAAAGAGATAATCTAAAAGATTTAACTGACAAAATGTCAGAAAATCGGCGATGTTTACACTTCGAAACGACCTTAGAGGTGCCTTTTGCTGATAAAATGTCAGCAAAATGGAAAAATTGGATGAATACGGGGAACGTCTTAAATAGAAAATCCCGTCGGAAGCCATGGAAGCACATGAGTACATGGAACCGCTAACGACTAACTGGTGAGTAGTGCAAGCAATAAACCAGACACGAGTGTCCGACACGAGAGTGATGATATAGTCTGAACTGCAGCGGAAGTTGCAGAGATGCGAATAAAGAAGCGCATGATAACAAATTGGAAGGGTGGAGATTACATCCAGAACGAAATCCTGGGCGTAGGCGGCAAGACTGGTCTCCAGGGCGGCGCAGTAAGCAGCCCCGTAGCCGCTAGCAAGCTAAAATAAAAAATTGGCGTATTTACCAGTGATGGTAGATTTAAATTTCTTTAAATTGCTGGAAAGTCCCATGTGGATAATCAGCAGCGAGTAAATGGTAGTGTTCCGTTTATCGTTCAACGACTAGCTAAATATAGCATAAGTACCAAGTGGTACAGAAAAAAAGAACAGCTCAAACGAGTTGAAGAGATAGTCTCTTCTTATAGGCAACTATAAGCACGTCATAATTAGCGATTATGATATAAGGCAAAGGATCGCATGGGGATACTCTGGCGTAGCTGTGTTTAATCCTTAAATACTCAAGAAAATTTGAGGCTCATTTTTATAATGAGAAAATCGGGTGGAAACGGGGAAGGTCCGAAAGTGGAAAATCCCGTCCTAATATCTGGAAGCGTTAAATGTACAGATAAAGGCTAACGACTAATTGGTGAGCAACGCGAGCAATAATCCAAACACGAGTGCCCGACACGTAAGTGATGATATAGTCTGAACTATAGTGTGAGCTATAGAGGTGCATATAAAAAGATGCAATATAACAAATTGATCGCAGCTTTATCTTGAGAGAGCTCTAATGTATCGCAAAAACAAATAAATAAATACTATTATTGTTTTTGATTTTCAAGATTATTATACCATTACATAGATAGGCCAGCCGGGGACAGCCCCCGGCGTGGCTACTTTTAAAATGAAAAAATGAATTATGGCTAAGAAAGAATCTGCTGTCGCTTCTATTAAAAACGGCGACATTATGGCAAACATTGTCGTTTTGAGAAGTGTATACGGCAAGGTTGGCAAGTACTTTATGAATCCTTGTAAGAATCCAGCAACTGGTGAATATCCTGATTGCGTCAAGCCTGTTGACTCAAAGGGTGATATGATTCTTACAGACAAGGAAAAGAACAGTGGCAATATTTATATTAAGGAGAATGCAGTCTTTACCATTACTGACGGCCAGACTTTCGACCTTAACAAGCCCAGGGACAAGGCGACGTGGGAAGCTATACAGTATAACCCCATGATTGCACCCGAGCGTTGGGCTAAGGATCAGAACGGCAACTATCTCATCGATGGCACTATGGGTTGGCAGAACAAGCGCCCCCGTTATGGTACCGCTGAGCTTTATGTTGATCGTCCAGGTCTTGAAGCTGCAAACAAGGTTCGCAAGATGTCCACTTTGCGCGATGCTCTCAACTTTATCTATGAGGATGAGCGCGGTTATGACGGTCGGGTTTTGAAGGCTCGCCTTCTTGGTAAGAACATGCAGAACTTCCCAGACGCAGACGTTACGGAATTCCTGCTTGAACAGGCGAGGAAGAATCCCGAGAAGATCATCGAGATCTACACAGGAGACGACATCTCACTTCGTTTGTTGTTTATTGAGGCAAAGGATAAGAATGTCATCATTTACAAGAACAAGCTGTACACCTACGGCGACAACATTGTTCTTGGAGCTACTGATGATGCTGTCCTGAACTGGATGAAGGTACCTGCTAACAAGGCGATTTTGGAGCTAATTCGAAAGGATACATATCCTGAAATATACAAAAACGAGTAATCAATTTTGAAAAGCCACATATACTTTCGAATAGTGTATGTGGCTTTTTGTTTAAAGAGAGAAAAATGACATCGAAGCAATTGTACGAGCATGTGCTGACAGAGCTCAATAAGGTTAACGCAGGGACGTTGCTGCTGTCAGATTTTAACTATCTAAGCAATAAGGGTATATAGTAGTATATCAACAAGCGCTACACACCGTACGAGATGGATCAGCAGACCTCGGACGACTTGCGAGTGTTGAAAAGTACGGCTATATTAAAGCCTGAAAAGTGCGATAAATACGGGAATAGCCCATTCAGACGTGGAACTTATCAGGTAAACCTTCCTGATGATTACCTACACATTTTGAATTGCACCTGTATTTTCAAAACAGACAAGAATAATAGGTGTGACGAAGCCGGGCGTTATGTTGAATATGGAGCCACGAGGTTGACGGCTGACATATTCCCTACTATCAGCAGGAACGCATACACTAGGCCATAGTATCGTCACCCTTACTATTATATACACAATGTGAATAGTTCGGCATCTATGCCTACTAATCCGTTTAAATACGACGAGGACGGAAACCTTATCGAGGGTACCGATCCCTATATGTCAGATGCTGACCTTTCACGTTTTACTATTACACCAGACATTGCGAATATTCCGGCAGAGGGTGGAGTGTTGAGCTTCGCCGTTGACAGTCTGGATAAGAACGGGCAAGCTGTAGGTTTTAGTTTGTCTAGCACCTTACCGGAAGGTTGGGGAATCATGAACAAGACAGAGGCATCTTTTAAATTAAAGGTATCATCTAATACAGACGAAGCAAAAACTGTATATGTGAAATTCTTGCAATATAACTCAGACAAAACGACTATGATTGCTGTTCAGCAAGCCGGTTTTATTGCACCAGTAGAAAAGAATTTCAAGCTTGTCATATTAGAAGAGCAGAAGAAGCTGGTAAATGACAACGATTACGATAACGCTGAACTGATCCCCGCAACACGTGATAATGTCCAGGTTATCGTAGATACTACAAAAAAGCGCTCATTTGGCATAAAAGTACCATCTGGCTATACCTTGTTTGAAGTTGTTGATATCCTTGGATAGCCTGTGAAAAATCTGTTCGTAGAAGGTGTTGATAAAAATGCCGGACACATTAGAGATATCTATTTTAAAACATCAATCCCATACATGAACAATCACTATATTTTCACTTTCAAAAAATCATAACTATGGAATCAAAACAATTTGACTATGGGTTTATGTCTATGGCAGACGGTGTTCTGCGTCCAAACGTGAACTCTTTCTATGGCCCTTGGAGTTATGAAGCATTCACTAATGGCACTATTGTCAAAGAGATAACAAAGGAGTTGGGCGTTGCAGAGTCATAGATTCCAGCGGGTTTGACTATTGCGGTAGAAAAAGAAGCAGGATGTCCTAAGGAGTACTGGTGGTACAAGAATGGCGACTTCTCTATGGGTTGGACTCAGAAGATTACAGAAAGTGGCGGTGGTTCAGATGTTCCCGTATAGTTAGCCACTTAGGTCTACGCTTCGAACAACTTTTTCTCTGTTCCGACAAATGCAAACGGGGAATGTGATAATGATGTATTGAAGCGCGCGACAAGAACATCTATCTCTGTTATCTATAAAGGGAAACAGTTAGAACAAGACCCGGGCGATGCTTTCCAACTGCAGCTATTACAAGACGGCAACACTTACAAGTTAACGTATGGTTACGATGTTGCGAGAGGTTGCTATATTGCCTTTTTAGAGTTCAACGAAGGCGCCGGTATGCATACAGTCGTTGATGCTGTACTTACCATAACGTACAGCTACGAATCAACGAGTGGATTATTACCGATGAGCATATAGTCGAGTAAGTCAAGCCTTGCCTATATGATACAGATATCACCCGAGAGTCTGTACATTCCATCGAGTGGAGTAATACCAGAGTTGTTTATAGATGTTGATGCTATTGATCCATATAACGACGAGAAGCATGACATACCAGCAACTGCAAGGGTTAGAGCTTACTATTCTCACGTAGAAAATGATAAGTACGTTAAATCACCTATAACGCTTACAGAATAGGGAAGTGATAAAGGACTTTATAAATTCGGTCCTCAGAGTGAAATAACATTGAGTGGTGCTAATTATACACTGCAGGCAGTATATAATGACGTAGCATACAATGAAAAATATTTCAAGACTGGCGAAGTTATCCGTGTTGTAGTGTCAGATAACAATATCGACGTGAAGTCTCAGGAAATCCGTATCGTCCGCGAGTCAGCTGTTGTAGGTCCTGGATTCAATCAGTACGACATAAGCCTTACGAATGAATACATAACAATGCCGGAGATGTGGTTTGGAACAGGCAAAGATGAAGCCATTAAAAGCAACATCAAGATGCGTACTGCAACAAAGCCAAAAGTAGAAGGCAAGGGTGATGTTACAGATGTACGCATTACAAATATTGCATGCACTAATGATTCCAGCCTATTGGCTATTGTTGAAGACCATGATGATATGCCATTTGCAGATGCTAAAAATGGCAGCTATAAGATTATCGGATATAGATTTCAGGAACTCATCAGTGATGATGTCGTTAATGTTTCGGTATCTTTCTAGATGGATGGCAAAGAGTATAGCGGGAATGTTTAGCAAACTATCACAAGTGTCAAGAGTGTAAACGGTGAGACTTATGATTTGCTTTGTTCTACAACAGCCCTAGGTATTGATAAGAATGACGAGAATGAAACCAGCGCGTATTCCGTGAAGTTCTACGTAAATAAAAATATCAACGATAAGATTGAACAGGTAGCCTTTACTAATGATACGACTGTTTACGGTAAGGGCATGACGATAGGTTTGAGTTCTGGCGTTCATGTTTAGTTCTTGGATGCTATCACATCCAACGCTATCGTAGGCTCTGGCATATAGAATATGAAGCTTGCACTTGGAAATAGCAATAAAGAGCTCACGCTTACGTTTGATATTGACGAGTCTAAGTTTGCCAATTACAGCCTTCAGTTTTGCCTTTGGATAGATGGACAGATTCACGACTACGGAAATGTTGGGATGTATGTAAACCCAAAAGACGGCTCGCAATATGTCCTAAATTTAAACTATGATTCTTTCCCTGTTGATAGTCTAGGTCGTATGTTGCCTACACAAGAGCCTTTGCAGATTTCGCTTACCAGACTTTACGCAGGAAAAGCGACGAAGTTAAAAGGAGCATCACCTAACAGGACGCTGACGGGATACGCCAATCTGGACAATCACGACTATGATTTTTATTTTGGCTATTATTCATACGGTGCACCTATTGACTGCGTGACAGACTTCAAGGACTACTCAACAAATGATGCATCAGCAAACGGCACTCTTACAATTTCTGAAGACAAGCTGACGTTTAGCTATAATGTATACAAAAATAAATATAATATCTTCGGCAGCCAGAATATAACAACCGGACCAGATGGTGCTGTTTCTCTTATAAATAAAGGCTTTAATCTTTCTGTTTATTGTATGGTAAACGGCAAGTCTACACTTGTTTCTACTAAAACAATTACGGCAATCTTGCCTGGTTAGAAAGGAGACAAAGGAGATCCGGGAAATCCTGGTAAGCCAGGAAAAGACGGCATTAATGGAAGCCCTGGGCTGCCTGGTTCACAGATTCGTTTTTTGGGTGAATGGAACGCTACCAAGAGATACTGCTATCAATCACAGTATAACGGAGTCGAAACGTGGAATACGGAAAAAAAGAAATGGGAATATATAATCGACGGTCAAGAGGCGAACGGCTGGAACACTACAGGTTTGAAGTATATAGACGTTGTAACGTATGAGAAAAAGTACTATCAGGCAAAGGCGAATAGTATGGGAGAGAACCCGAAAACTAGTGGTGGATATTGGCAACAAGCCGACCAGTTTGGTGCACTTATTACCGAGACAATGATAGCAAACGCAATAGATGCAAACGGTATATCTGCACGTGAGATATTGCTAAAGTATGACGGAAATGTTCAAAATGGATATATCGGCGGCATGTGTGATAGTCAATCTGAAACATTCACTGGTCAGGTTACAAAAGAAAAGGACCTCGTGATATGGGCCGGAGATTCAAAGATCAAAGACGGTTAGAAAATAGGAGTCGGCGGGGATGCGAATGATGTAGTTGGCAAAAATGCAACATTCAAAGTATATGCAGATGGTCGCGTTGTTTGTAGCGGTGTTGACTCTAAGATTAACGGGTTAGCTACTAGTACGAGTGAGGTAAGGATCAACGTAGTTGATTTGGAAAAGAGCACAGACTCAAGCGGAAATGTTTGGTATTACTTCAACTTTACGAAGTACGGCCCGAATGTTTTGATTTATGACACAAGGGAAGCAAACCAAAATAACGAGTCGTTAGTCATAGATATGCCAGCCTATCTTTACAAACAATAGCCATGGAGTAATGGAGAATCTGGATTAGTTATTTAGGATACATTCAGTAGTCGAGGATTAACTACTACCGACGATGTCAGCCAGTATATCAGGTTTGTCAATCAATATAGAACGACTAATGTAAGAATCAGATGCGTCAATTTGAAATGCGGCGGTGGTGTATTTTTGCGTGGTAGTTTGGCTTACGATACGACGGCAATGACTAAATATGACGATTTTAATGTTGATTTGAGAATCAGCTATTCTGATCTTTTAAGACATAGCATGACTGTTGAGTCTATAGATAAGTATTTCAATATGTGGGGTGTTAATATAAAAGATGAAGACAAAAATGATCCAAATAACAACACTTATATTTTCACAGTCTTGCCAAATAGACGATATGACAAAGAAAATAAATCTGGAAAAATCGAGACGTTCTACGACATGGTCCGTGTAACGACTGGTGGCTTCGGTGATTATTAGCCAGGAGTTGATGCTACGACAGACTACACGAATAGTAATTTTGACATTTCATTTGTTCCTCATTCTTTAACCATAGAGGACTAGAAGGTTTTAAATGACTTAACAGCTTCGTCTTCTAATAGCTACTATTTCGGGATGTTCTGGATAAGCGAGAATATTATAAGATGTTTAAAGCAGGAGGGAGAAATTATTTCAACAGTCGGAAATTCAACACTTCCGGATTCTTATGATAAATTTAATCCCGGACTTTAATTTAATAAAAAAAATACTATAATTGTTGCCGTATGGGATAGATTGTTTCTTTTCCCCGTACTGTCCAGTACGGATCAGATTCCGCAAGTACGGTTGACCGTCAAGCAGGCTATCGTTTTGGTAATGCCAGCAAGCCACGGATGGAAATCCGATATGGCGACGATCGAATATACAAACTGGATTCTGTTGTTGTCGATTATTTAAAGACACCACAAACTATAAGATTAACACAGGACGAACTCGATAGCTAGATCGATACATCGCAAGTTTTGGAATTTCCGGATTACGTATGTAATGAGATAGTTAATGAGATCGTGCATCTGATAATGGAAAATGCTAGTGACCAGCGATTGCAAACTCATGCGGCTGTTTCGTAGAGTATAGCTAGTCCTGCCGCTACGTAGTCATAAGATTATTAATTCTCAGATCATATTTTTAACGGTTGTAGAGACAACCACAAAACACAACAACTATGTACGAATTTACTAGTACCACTCTTTGGAATGGCGACCTTTACAAGAAGATTGTCGCTGACAAGGCTAACAAGCAGGTTGAGATTTACCGTCAGGGTGTATATCGCAACGATGCTAACCATCACATCTGCCTTTACTGGTCTAAGGGCCACGAGGGCTATCTTGATGTTCTGAACTTGGATTCTCTGCCCCAGCTGGGCACTGAGAACTACCGTCTCGCTCTTTACATCACATCTATCGGTAATGCTGACCCCATGTTTGCCAATGATTTGGTTCACAAGGGCCGCCCCGTATTTGTAGAGTTCCACTCTGATCAGGCTGGCGACGCTGTTAAGGAGACGCTTATCAAGAACCTGAACAAGTATCAGAACGTTACTTTCGATCATCAGATTTTGATTCCCACAGCTGCAGATCTCTTCGCAAAGCTTACTGCTGAGGGTCTGAAGAGCACCGTAACAGCTGCTGACGCAGAGCCCACAGCTGACGCTAAGACTGCAAAGGCTATTGTATGTGCTAACGAGTATATGCGCATCACAAAGGCAGTCCTGGAGCAGGAGAACGAGAATGGCGGCTGGGATGTAATCTCTGACCTCAAGGAGTCTGGCGTTTACACTGGCGCTGAGGGCTTCGGTACCTTCGAGAATCTCGAGAAGGATTATCGCCTCCCCACTGCTGCCAACCTTCGCTGGAAGCGTCCTCAGGCAGACGAGATGCCCCGTCCCGGTGTGCTGTACGATCAGATCACCATCCACTACACCGTACACCGCGGTCATGTTGGCGGTATGGGCGCTGTTGGTCAGCAAGTAACCAGCGAGACAACCCACGTATTCTGGGTTCCCGCAGACGTAGCAGAAGAGAAGTTCATCAAAGCTTTTGTTGGTACCGATGAGGCCAGCAACTTTGAGGTAGCTCTTGCTAAGAAGGTAGATGGCAACGTAGTAGCTTATACTACCGCTGACTATACACACGAGCCCGTAGTGAAGGCAAAGAAGAAGGATTGATTCTCTAATAAACGTAAAATTTAAGTTTTAGGCGGAGGGCGCAACAACGCCTTCCGCTTTTTTATTTTTATATCATGATATACGACAAGCTAGCATCAAGGATACAGAACGATATAATCTCAGGACTTCGCGGTGCTCACGCTAATATGTCTTTGACTATTGAACAGATAGAGGACGAGATAGTGCAGACAAGGCTAAAAATCATTAAGGAATACTAGATGAACGGAGTATTGCCTAGTCGTGATTTATTATTGTCTATTAACTGTATCAACATCGACTGTAAGGACATCGAGCGATGCCCTATTTGCAGCAATAAGAAGAAGGGCGAACTTATCATGCATTTCGAGATTCCGCAAATTATCACTGATTTCGGGATCAAGTCGATAGCTTATGTTGGAAGCCCTGACAGACAGAATCCATTTGAGGTTTACACAAGTATCGCATAGTGGAGTCTGTACCATAAATACAAGAGAAGAGGAAAAAACAAGCCGTATATCTTCATTGATACAACACCAAACGAAAATGGCATGTATGACTGCTACGTTTTCAATGCTCCACTTATGAAGACGATCACGATGGTCGCGATGTTCAAAGATTTGAGACAGGTGGAAGAGCTTGGATGTTGCAATGAAGACCTGGCCAATCAGTATTCTTGGATAGATGAAGAAATACAAAAACGAATTGTTCAGTAGAAAGTCAACATCTATAGACAGATGAAGACTCAGATTTTACCGAACAATCAGGCATACGCTGAAGGATAATGAGAAATTTTAAGGAAGCCATGTATCAGGCGCACCTGTTGTATGGCGTAGAATTTACAGACGAGAGCGAGTTTGAAGAGCTCGCACTTATTGGCTACCATGACATAGGCAACCAAAACGTAAGATATTATCATATCGTTTTGCCTGTTAACAAAGAAGATAACAGTGTAGAATTGCCATGCAATGTTGAGAATATAGAAGCTGTAACGATTCCGATGGAAGACTACAAGAACGTTGACGGAATAAACAGCAACGGAGATGTTGCTAGTATGTTCACGGAATCGTACACTGAAGCTATGAAAATATTTCATGATCCAACATATGCAAAAGGTAAGCTGATACATTATACACGGATCGGTGAAAAGTTATATTTTGAATTTCCCTATCCTGAAGTTGATATCTTATACGAAGGCCAGGAACTTGACGATGACGGTTTGCCATACCTTACGGATAATGAGGTCGACGCTTTAGCTGTTTATGTCTCATATGTCACTAAATACAAAGAAGGCATAACGACCATGAACGCAAACCTACTGGAGATTGCGAATCAGTTAAGGCAGATGTGGCTGATTAAATGCAACCATGCACGAGTACCGCAGCAGATAGACCAGAACATGATGGATACAATCCTTGACGCAAAGACAAACTGGAATCGCAAACTGTACGGTAAATCGTATAAACCGACCACAAAATGAAGAACCACGGGAAAGCTTGCCATAACAGGAACGCTTACGGTTACGCTTTCGATCTTGATGAGATAGCTAAGAAATGGGAAGATAAAACAATCCTAGGAGGTGTTGGACTCAAGCTTGCAGGAATTAATGATCCGGGAGGATATGTCAGAAATCTTTTTCAAAATATGTTCTATAACATAGTCAAAGAGGTGATGATGACCGGAAATATGTTTGTTGGACGTTTTGGATCTTACAAGATCACAATATATATGAAACGATTCAAAGGCGAGCAGTTTAACGAGATGGCGCGAAAAGGATATTTCAAAGATGTAGATATTGCGCAATGTGCCATGACTGCATACTACCCATTTTTTTATGTCGAATCAGGGACAAGGACATTCGAGAAGATTATAACACTCGACGACGATACCGATAAGCTTTTGGCAGAATTGTTGAATGAAGGAATGACTTATGACCACGAAATACAGGCAAGTATATAATACAGTCAAAAGAGTAAGAAGGAAAAACAAACTGCTATCAGAAAGAGACCTGATGAATATATTATCGTTTGGTATGTCTGCGATAGCAAGGACAATATCAAAAGGGCACGATGTGATAGTGTAGGAGAAAGCATACAATCATCCTATAGTAATAGGTCCAGTACAACAGACAGAAAAAGCATATGAGTCATATTACAGGCAGAAATTGATAAAAAAAATCAGAACTTTATATTATCGATACGCTAAAAAACAGGATGACAACGAGCCGTGCTACTATTATTTCGCTTTGGGAACTACCAAGTACAAGAAATACATGAACCAACGAAGGTGCCATCTCAGGACATAGTTTGATTTTGGAAAGATCACATTGTATAGAATACTTGAGGAGTGTATCATAAGCACGCACTAGTCAAAACGAATTTTCCGTGTAGAAATGCCTAAGTGCTTCACTTAGCATAGGATCGTATGGTGGAATTTCAAACTTCATATCTCACGTTTTCAGTTGATATTGTACAGACCAAAAACAACCAGGCGGCGAATGATTATCGAATACCGCAATCTATGCGTACGTTTTGGTTTGAGGCACAAACATTTTTAAAAAAAAATAAAATATGGAATACGCCCAGAACACATTCGAGGGTGGGATTGTTATGGACTACAACGTCGGAACGGTTCCCGATAATATCCTCACTGATGCTTTGAATGCCACAATGTCGACATTCAACGGCAACGAGCAGCTGCTCCAAAATGATATGGGTAATGCCAAGATCACATACAGAGACGAGGACAACAATGTCTAGTATGCAAAACTCCCTGATGGAGCTATACCTATTGGAGCTAAGACTTTCGGGCGCATTATGTATATTGTAAGCGTTACGAAAGACGGAATAGGAGAGATTGGATCTTTCCCATCCCCTGATTATGACAGCATGCTTGATGGCCGGCGTGCTCCAAAAAATAAACTCGTCAATAAATATCAATCTCTTCATGTTGGAAAGATTGACAAAGACGGAGATGAGACAGGCTATCCTCTCCGTACTGAATATTTCCGTTTTGATTTATAGCATCCCGTAGAGATTAACGTTGACAATAGCTACGACGGAAGTATCAACTTGATACTTACAGACAATAAGAATAAGCCGAGAATAATAAACACAGGCTTTGCTGTATAGGAAGACGGAACTTATCACATTATCGACCGTTTCGGCAAGAATAACACAAACAGGCATCCGTTATATGACGAGACAGCTTTTGATATCAGCACCTCTTTGTATAATGACACGGATAAGATTGTCAATTTTGCATACCTTGGACTTGGTACAGATGGTAAGCTGATGGTGGGAAATTATGTTTTCTATGCTATCGCTTGTGATAAAGACGGCAACGAGTCAGATATAATAGCTGAGTCCGGAGTCGTTCCTGTTTTTATTGGAACGGATGGCGACCCTTTCAGTATAAACGGCGGATCGGAGAATATGCGAACTGATAAATCCGTCAAGCTTCGACTTATTGGTACTGACAACATCAAATATATCAAGATATGCTACACTAGGGCAAGCTCTGCCAATAACGAGAACCTTATAACGTCAGCATATAAAATAGACGATGTGTTTTACGTTGAAGATGACAAGACAGATATTTTTATCACTGGCTTCGAAAACACGCAACAGATAACAACCAACGATATCAATGTCTAGTATTTCAACGCTGATAAAGTAAAATCTCAGGCTATGGTTAGCAATATTTTGTTTTAGGCTAACCTCACATAGGAAAATCAGGAAAATAAAGAATACGAAAAACTGAAGAATTACAGCCTCTCTATTATTCCGTATGCAGTAGTGGATAAAAAAGTCAATATGGCTAGTGATTACTCATACGAGGGAGAAAATAATTCATACTACAATAGTGATTTCACGTACAAGTTCACAGGATACCATCCTGGCGAAATCTATCGTTTTGGCATTGTATATATAAGAAAAGACAACTCTTTCACTTCCGTTTTCGATGTGCTCGGAGTGAACGATATGAAAACAAAGGGTAATCTTCCAACTATTAACTTTGAGAATATCGAACTCGAAGAAAGTAAGCCATACTGTACATCTGGTATATCTAACGTAAGTTTCAGCGATAAATACAGTGATAATTACCCTTACAATATCAAAGGTGTCTGTCGTATCAATGAATCGGTCATCTCTGACCTTATGCAAGTTGTTGGTGTTCATTTCTCTTTTACACAGGAAATGCCAAATGCGGAAAATTACAAAGGGTACTTTTTCGTAAGGCAGAAACGAATTCCTACACTTATTGCTTAGGGATACGCAACAAATATATGCGAGGAATCTTTCCTTCCGAGTATAAATGTTGAGCAAGAGGTGGATGTAAATGTTGGAGGAGTAGATACGAAAGTCAAAAAGTCGTATCATATGTACGAGTCATTTTGCAGCGCAGGGTTCCAGTTTATGGATGCATAGTGGCGCGAAGACTACCCTAACTTTTATCCTTAGAAAATAGGAAGCCAGGGCGTACTTCTCAATGGATACTATCAGAGACTGTTCTCATTACCAGATAAGGTGCTTGCATTCTTTGATAAGCTAGACAGTGACAGTAGCCGTGCCATAACGGTCATGTGGCAGCAAGAACTCAACCAGGATATCTCGATGATGGGCAACTGTATCTATGATGGTTGGGAAAAAAGGAAACTGGCAGTCTTTAATTACAGATATCAAAATTCTGCAGGCTAGCAATACTGCATGATAACTTTAAACGGTAGAAGCACAGCAGGAAATAATGAGTGCAGACTTGGTGGTGTTTTCTTGGCTGAAAAAGAAATAGACGAACACGAACTATAGGATAAGATAATCCACTTAGGGAATACAACAGATATCCCCATATTTCCATCTACAACATCTGACCATAACACTTTCAATTGGGCAAAAGATGTAAAACAGCAGAACATCTACACTTCATATTTTCAGCACTTCTACGACAGCAAGAGAACCATAAAAAACATAGGTGGCAATAAATTGCCGGCTTATGAGTGGTATTACGCGTTGGCTCAGTGCTTGGCAACTGATGTAATCATAGAGGACTCTATGACACCAATAAAAATTCAGTATGACAAGAAGGGAGAGTTTAAGATTTTCGACGACTCGAACGGCAATTAGCTCTGCACTATTGCGTGTGATGAACCTATGAAGTATGGCGTAGATAACACATGGAGCACAGGAAGCGGAGACGCAAGATACAATAAATACAGGCTCAAGGGTCTTGAATATGGAGAGGCTGGATTCGCTGACTCTTATAATTAGGAAAATCTCGAATTTGAAGAGTAGGTATACAGCGAAAGCGATATGACACTCTTGAATCCTACCACTTATAAAAACGGGGATATCATCTACCAGTACGCAGAAGGTGCAGCCATATCAGCATCTATAACAAAAAGCAAGTACAGTCTCAACGTTTCCATTTATGGAATATCTCCAGATGGCAGAGGTTATAATATAGAGACAAGTTCACCGTGTGCTTATTCGAATGATCTACTGAAAAAAGACGAAGAATATCCATCTGTTACTTTCCATGTAAACGGTCAGATGAATACAGACGGAACTATACCAGCCACACCATACCAAAATCTGCTTGTCAAACTGGACGGTATATGGTACGAATTCCAAGACTATGCGATAGGTGCTGATGATATTGAAAATATTGACTCAGCCAAAAACAGCTATGCTGAAAGAATACGCGATAGAGTAGTCAATGCAAGATCTCAGGCTGGCACTTTGGTTACAGATGGAACCATGAGCGGCTACGAATTCGATATCAGCACATACAACGGTAAATATGACTATCCTAAGAAAAAGGAAAATGGGAACTATGGCAATATGGCCTATATCTATAACCCGATGGAGAACAACAGCTTTGCTATGTTCTGCCCGGATTATGAACTCAATATGCCATATTACAATAATATTTTCACAGGTTAGGAACTAGTCGCAAAAACAATAACATCGAGCGCTTATTTACAAAGCAACGTTCAAAGATTATATCAATATAACAACACAGATATCAGCACATCTAAATTCTTCAAATCTTTCGGTTTGAGTATTGAAGAGGGAATGTCTCTCGGTACAATTTTACACAAAAAGGCAATAGTAAAAGAGAACTCTATAAGACACGACGACAATGTGTTCTTCTCTGCCAAAGCCGGAGATGTGACGACTAAGACATTCAGTTTTGCTGGTGCCAAATTCCTTGCGTAGGTAAGACCTGACTTATCATATACTCCGACTGACAAGATGGGTAGGCTTTCGATGCAAAAACCCTATAACCTGATGAGAGGATTATATGGTTCATATGTCGGACTTTATCCATATATAGAAGAAAACGGTAAATCTAAAGGTCAAGACATAGCTAATAAGATCGTCAACTTATATATTCCAGGATACAGCGAAGATAATATGGGCGGATATTTCACTACCCGCTTCAACGACAGACGCCAGTATTATAGAATATCAGACAGTCAAGATATAAGCACAAGAGATATTGATTGTTACCGTGGCGATTGTTTCATTGGATGGTATACTCACAGAGTAAATAGAAACTTCAATGACTCATCCGCTCCATATAATGACACGATCCTTTAGGGAATGTGTTTCACAAATGCTTTGAATAAGCTATTCTCGATTGAATACAGAAGCTTTGATTTGACTAAGAACCCAGATGCTGCTCTTGATGTAAACCTTGGCGATATGAATGCTGTGCAGATGGGCTCATGGGTCACTTTCCCGTGTAGATCATCGAGGAATATATGCATAAGAAGCACAAATGAAGCATGGACAGATGAAAAGGCACATAGTGGAAATGCTAGGTCATTCTACCCATTGCACAGTATAGATCCATCCGGATCTTATAAACTTAGAGAATCCGATAACTACAACGAAGGATTCAGTAAGTCAGGAGGTGATAGGCTACATTTCAATCAAAACAACTATATCTGGGAGAATAACTACTACAAGAACAGAATCCAATATTCAAATATCCTTGTAAACGGGAACTTTGAAAATGGAAACCGTGTTTTTCTTGCCAATCATTATAGAGATTACACCGATCAGTACGGAGCAATTACAAAAATCGTATCATTGGCAAGTTATCTCTTGGTAGTGTGCGAGCATGGTATCATGTTGGTACCAGTCAATGAGCGAGCACTTGCAGGAGAAGGAGCCGGTGGATTCGTATATATCAACACCTCAAATGTGTTGCCGGAAACTCCGAAAATATTATCTGAAGATTTCGGATCTACATGGCCTGAGAGTGTTATATCTACACCTTACGGAGTCTTTGGTGTAGATTCAAACGCCAAGAAGATCTGGGCATGTGATGGATCAACCGTTTAGATGATCTCAGATTTTAGGATTCAGTCATTCCTCAATGATGCGTTGCCAATGGATGGAATGAATCCAGACATCGGCAAGGTGAATATCAAATCCCACTATAACATGTTTAAAGGCGACGTAATCTTTACCGCTTATTGTGATGATACCATGTGGAGCTTGTGCTATAATCTGCACGGAGCAACGAAAGGCGGAGGATGGCAGACGTTCTATTCTTGGCTTCCTGCGATATCAGGGAACATCGGAAACTGTATGATAACACTTGACCACCAAGTCAACAGGCATATCTTAGGATTAGATCATTCTAATATACACGATGGAGGATCTACACATTTCCTATGGAAACATGGGCAGTCTGACGCTGTTATGACAGAGGAGACTATCAAACCCACGTTCTGGTATGGCACACAGCATCCATTCGAATTTGAGTTTGTAGTACGTAAAGATGCAAGTGTTCACAAGATCTTCAACGATCTGAGGATACTAAGCAATAAAGCGGCGCCTGAATCATTCCATTATGAAGTGATCGGTGAATGTTATGATCTCGGCAATGATAAACCAAACATGTACTATAGGCAAGAGATAACAAAAGCGCTATATAACCTATGCCTTGGTTCACGCATCAAATACAACCCAGACTTTACACATATAACGCCAAAGCTTGCACTTAATGTAGGCGCGAATATATCCAAATCTACAATGTTCCCCTTATACTATCGAAGGATTCACGACGCAAATGATGTTGAGAGCTACTACTAGCTGATGAAGAAAACAGGGTTTGATTATTAGAACCTCTCAGGGTCTGAAATTATCTATAATGAGCTCCTTAACGAGTTCAGGATATGGTGTCATGTCAAAGGTGTAGATATGAAGAAAGAGGGTCGAATACGTGGAAATATGCACTACAAAGAAGATTGCTGGTACGTTCAGATTCCATCGATAACATACATGCAGAAAAATGAATATGTTGATCGTCCATTTACCGGTAAGCCTATCATCAACCTAGGAAATAACCCAATACCTGACGATGCTAAGGCTACCGATTTTGATTTGGATATACTGAATGATAAATTTGGCACAACATATAATACAGAAGATGTAAGCTTCGAGAAGTGGAGCGATAGGAAAGAGATGAAATTAAAGGATAAATATATCAAGATCCGCATCCGTTATACAGGCGATGAGCTGGCAGTGGTTGGTGGTGTCTTGACATTATATAATAAAAGCGCATCATGAGTAATAACGTAAAAGAAGGCAGAGTTGTAAACCATAACTCCGGCAGCGGCGGCGGACTAAAACAAACAGCAGCTTCTCCTGGTGCTATCTGGGGAACAGTAGGCAATGCTGCAAATGCACTAGGTGGTTTGTTCCCTGAACCTGATAACTACCAAGGAAGATATGGCAATCTGTCCGCAGGACTAGATACAGGATACAATGGCGTTGCTGATGCTGTCGGTTAGATTAACCCAATAGCAGGCGGTATTATGAAGCTAGGAGCATTGGGGACAAAAGCCTTACATTCTATGGGAGTCGGGACTTCGGGAATGACAAAGACTGATGCGTTCATGGATTCGTCATTTATGGCTCTTACTCCTTTCGGACTTATTAATGCCTTAGGAGCCAAGAAATCCGACACTATGGAAGCTGACACCTAGACCTTGGCACTTGGTGGTGATTCTTATTCAGGAGCTGCCGATGATGTTATGGATGCAGCGGAGAAGTCAGGAAAGAAATATGGCCTGTTTAGTAGGAAAGCATTAGGCCGAGCAAATGATGAGATGGCAGCAGCTGGAAGACTACAAAACAACATGGCATCTATAATGAACCAAAACAAAATGCTGATGGATGCATTAGTCAATCAGCAAGATATGAACAACCAGCAATATCAAAATATGATGAATGGTACGGATTGGTCGGCTATGCCGATGAGTGCTAAGAAAGGCGGAATATTGCCATCTTAGTATTAGATAGCTCACCGTGTGGCATATAACCACAGGAAGCAGCACGCAAAACAGGAACCGATAGAATACGTGCCAGTCATTGACACGATCGATATGTTCCAGAATGGAGGGCAGATGTCTCTTTTGCCAGAGGGTGCACTCCATAAAGACAAACACCATATCGAAGAGGTGAGGGATGACCTCAAAGGTGAAATAACACATAAGGGCATCCCCGTCGTGACGATAGCAAAAGATGGGCAGCAAGTGGAATAGGTGGCAGAGATAGAACATTCTGAATGGATCCTTTCCGCTGATCTCACAGAGAAAGTGGAAAAACTGCGCGATAAGTATAACGAGAGCGATGACGCACAGGAGAAACAAGAGTTCGCTATTGAAGCCGGTAAGCTTATCGCTGAAGAGATGATGGAGAACACCGACGACCGCGTCGGATTGATTAAGCAAATCAAAGTATGAAAAGAAGCATAAAATACGGGGTCAATCTAAAGAAAAAGTTTTTCATCTGGAGGGACCCCGTACAGTTCCACTATGTGGATCTTCCGTGTTATATGTATTATGGGTTTGAGTCTGCGCTTGGGATCTCTATCGAAATGATGATCGTAATGTATAAATACAAACAATTCATAAAAGAGAACGCCCCAGCGTTTGATATGAGATCCAAATATCACGATGCATAGCTTACAAAAGAACAACTTGAGAATGTGGAAATGGAAGCCATACGAGAAATGGAACTCGAAGAGTTGCAGGATATGGTGGAAATTCCCAACTATTATGAGATGTTTGCACAAGCCAGGCGAGAATTAAATGGTGATTATATAAAGAAAAAATATTTTTATTTGGCATCATACTATGAAAAAGACATTCAAGGATCTTGTGGAGGAGACAATACCACAGGAGAAAGAGCTGAAGAAGGAGGAGGAAATAAAGGAGGAGCTGAAACCTCAGGCAGTTCTGAATGATAGCGATAACCTCGACTGCCTTATCTGTTCTGTATTAAAAGCTCTTGGGCTTACAAACGGCCTTGATGATTACAAACCTTCACGACTTGAAAAAATCCTTGGAGGTAATAGTGAGATCATCATAACTATGGGAGGCCCTGATATAGCGTACGAGACCGACGGGTTCTCTGATATGCTAAAAGATGTGATCGGATCAGTTAAATCTGACAAAAAATACACAGTCGAAGATATTAAAGAGATAAGAGAAAACAAGAAAAAGCACGGCTCATCTATGAAGAAGCTTTTGGCTCTTATGGATGATGACCATGTATTGCGTGCATTCAATGGTATGCAGTTATTCAAGACTGGAGGAAATATCCAGAAAGAACAGCAAGGAGCAAAGCAAGAAGAACCCAAGCAACAGCAACCAGAGAAGCCAACAGTAGAGGCAAAGATAGGGAACAACACCTACCATCTCTGGGAGGCTAAGACCGAAGAGGAGAAAGCCGAAGGTTTGCAAAATGTCAGCTATCTTGGAAAAGATCAGGGCATGATCTTCTACTACGATAAACCGTGTAGTGTTGACTATTGGATGAAAGACACAGAGATACCACTCAAAATCTGCTTTTTCAATGAAGATTTCGAATGCATCTCTGTCAAAGAAGGTGCACCATTATCTGAAAACCTTATCCACGAAGACGATGTGCAGTTTGTGGTAGAGCTTAGCTCAGATGCTGATGTAAAACCAGGAGATGAGCTTGAGCTTCCAGGAGATGATGATGAATACGTTATGGAAGTTTTGGGAAGTGATGGGGAGACTTAGTACCAGCTCAAATCCGGCCAGCGTATCATGTCAAGAAAATCAACAAAAGTAATAATAACAAAAGCAAAGAGGGCGTGGAAAAATCGGAAACGTCCAGAATATGAGAAATATTGCGCAAGTCTTGGGCGTTATGTCTTCAAAGAATTAGACGCACAGGATGGAAGAGATGCAGAGTATGTACAGCTTGACAAAGACAAAAAGTAATGGATATTGAACGAATAAAATGTGTAGGCTTTGGTCTTCAAGGCCCACATCAAAATTTCCAGAGGATAGAATTTACACGTCCCGCTATTGGTGATGATGATATACTTATTGAAATTTTATATGCCGGTATTTGTCATAGTGATCTCCACACTGTGGAAAACCATTGGGGAGAAGCTAACTTTCCACTTGTGCCTGGTCATGAGATAGTTGGAAAAGTTATCCGTTGCGGAAAGGATGTCAAGAAATTCAAGACTGGAGATTATGCAGGCATAGGTTGTATGATTAACTCATGCGGTGAGTGTTGTGCTTGCGATCATGGCAGAGAACAGGAATGTAAGAAAATGGTTCTCACTTATAACGCTAAAAACTGGGATGATAACGATGAGATAACACAAGGCGGATATTCTACGTGTTATGTTGTAAAGCAAGACTTTGCAATAAAAGTAGACTGTAAAGAGGAAGATCTTCCAAAGATTCCTTCCCTCATGTGTGCTGGTATTACTACATTCTCACCTATCAGACAGGCTAACGTAGAGGAAGGTTCAACTGTTTTTGTTGCAGGCTTTGGTGGTCTTGGCCATATGGCGGCCCAGTATCTCAAAGCTATAAACTGCCAGGTTGTGGCTTTTGATATAGAAGACAGGGAAGAATTAGCACGTGCAGTAGATGTAAAGTTTGCAAAGATAGAGGAGGACGGAGAGATTGATGAGTCTTTTGAGAAAAAATTTGATTTTGGAATTATAACAATCCCGTATAATTACGACCTCAAAAAATATATGAGACTCTTGCATTGTGGCGGAAAACTTGCGATAGTAGGCATTCCTCCATATGATGAATGTCCCAGCATTTCTATTAAAGACTTGATACTTGAGTTTCCAGGTGTTGAACTTTTCGGAAGTCTGATCGGAGGAATAAGCGAGACATAGCTATGCGTTGATTTCTCTATTAAAGCCAACATCTTCCCTATTGTTGAAGAGATAGAACCCACAGCGGAAGCTATAGATGAGGCGTATCAGAAAATGCGCAATCGTGAAGTTGATGGCCGTTTTGTTATAAAAATGAAGGACTTTGATAAACTCGAAGATAAAGAGAAAATCGAAGAACATAAAAAAGGCGGAAGTAT
>OLSQ01000943.1_pt1 | contig 25933 bp, 22 predicted proteins | sample 1672561 | NCBI WGS metagenome assembly OLSQ01 (sample SAMEA3136699, study PRJEB25190) | human gut metagenome | biome: human gut; feature: human-associated habitat; material: faeces | place: Austria | collected 2013
TCGTTTTACAAGTAAATTCCCACGAAACCCTATAGGTTGCGGATTTGAGGTATATATATTTAATAAGAAAAGGGTTGTGAAAATCCATCTTTTCTAATTTGTATTTTTTTATTATATTCAGAACAAACTCTGATTTTTTATACCTGTGAAAGCTAAAAATTGCCCAAAATTCCCTAATAGCCTTTGGTGACCATTTACCTTTTGCTAAATTAGTAACTTCCCCTAAAATACGTGATTGCTCAAGAGTTGGTCCTGCTTCAGGAAAATCACTACTGATGACCATTAATAGGAACAGGAAGATAAGGATCAATGGGATCCATAAAAACGGGTAATACATTATTTCCATCATGTAAATAATTCTGTTTAATTGTAAAAGGTTTATATCCTACAATTCCATCTAAGGGGTATCCACCAAAGTTATCTATTACTTTTTGTGCCTTAGAACCATCCTCAATATGAAATTTTTTCTTTAGTCTATCTGCTATTTGCCATTGTGGATTCAGTTTCTGCTCATCTCTAAATTCCATCAGTTTAATACCATTTTGCTCTGCCAATTTAGTATAGTTAGAGTGTTCTCCTCCAATCATTCCTTTGGTAAATAAATCTGCCTCTATCGTTGTTTCGTCAGGTAAGGCACTTAAATCAAAATACCTTGGACCAATACCTTCATTTGTCATTCTATATGTTCCATCATAATTTTTTCTATACATAGTTATAGGGACTTCATCTTCGGAAATACCTGCCCATATTGCCCCATTTTGAAATCTGTTCTCTGCCGCTTCAGTTCCATAAGTAGAAACATATTTATTATACCAGGCAGGTTTCCTTCCATTATAGAATGTTGGTGGTTTCCTGTAAAAAGGTGCTGCGAATGTTGAAGGCAAGTCCAGTAAATGCCCCTTATAGCTAGCAGGATTTAGGTAATTGAGAGTGTAACGTCCTCTGTTCTTAAGGTTGTTTCTTACGAAATTTCCATATATTCCACCTGCTGTATATCCAGGGTTAAGAATCTCTCCCATTTCTGGGGTAAGAGGAGAGTACATAGAAACATTTGTGTCAAAGTCTCTGCCTGTAATGGCTTCCGATGCTCTGTCTACTGCCTTTCCTCCAAGACTGCCTCCAATGGTAGTCGCTAAGGTTGCAAGAGGTGCGGAGATTGCTGCTTTAAGCAATGTAGGTGCAAGTGCCGTAGCAACTATTGGTCCCCAAGTACCCTCTATTGTATTGATGATTGCACTTTGTGACCTCCTGGTTTTGCTCCAATCCACATTGTTTGGGTCATAAGTCTTTACTTCCTCCTGTAGGAATGGGTTGTCCTTATAAGTATCATTACCTGTTGCCTTGTCATAGGCAGCTTGGGCTAAGTCAGTAAGAGTGGTGTCATAATCTTTTGGTTTTGTGGTAAGTTTATTCCAGGCGGCTTGTTGGGCATCATCCCATAATCCATTGTCAGGAACATCCAAACCTGCTGCCCTCATCATTGCCTGCCTTTTCTGCACTTCCTTCATTCCCTTTTTATATGGAGAATTGGGTGCTGTTGTCCGCCATTTCTCAAATTCTTGAGGAGACATCTGGGCAAACATGAGCAGAGGAATAGCGTTGTAGTTATCATCATAAGTATAATATGTTCCATTAGGTCCTTGATAATACTCTCTTTCTATCAGTTTACCCTTATCATCATAGAACAATCCCTTCTTAGGCTGTTCAAAAAGCCCGTTCAAATTGGTTGAGAGGCTTATGTCTCCTGTATTATTTCTCTTTTTAGTCATAATGTTAATCTTTTGATGACAAAGGTAAGAAAACAAAGGATAACCTTAAAGAGGATAAGTTTCCTGCTAAGGTTTCCTTTGCTTTTTACTTTATGGATACAAAGATATGAATTTATTCAGTATCTTGTATGAGGAGATACATCATTTCTTTATAAATTCTCCCAACTCACCAAGAATATGGATGGTGTATATGGCATCCTTGTTGAAGTCCTTTATCATGTTTTCAAGGATTTCCTGCTCCCTGGTGTTCTCATAATAGGGCATTATTATGATGGGGGACTTATGCCTTAATGATCTTCCAAGTCTTTGTGGTCCAATTACTTCTGAAGAGGAATAGTTTGCAAATACAGCATATTTGCAGTCTGTAAGGTTGGCATTCTCATTGAGAATATTGACAGAGACTATATGGTCAATCTTCCTGTTGTTGAAATCATTGTATATCTGGTCAGAATCTTTGTTCTTTGAGGTCGTTTTCTTTATTATTGTTTTTCTGAAACAAAGTGTCATAGTATCATTTTGAGCTTCACTTCAGAATCTAAAGTACTGGAGGTAAAAGAATTACGTCAATGATACTTTTCTGAATGTTTTACAGAAAAGTATCATAAAAGTATCATAGAAGTATCATTGGGATGTCATCGAGGGAATATAGATGTATTATCAATCAGCCATCGGCTTTTCATCGGAATCCCCTTCGTATGCGAAAGCGTATACCTAAACATTTTAGCATCCGCTTAGGCATAGCATTCATACTATATTATCAACTTGATGATTGACATTTACCATAATGCTATTTTCCCTGCTATACCCAAATCAAGTGTAGCTGTAGAAATTCCCAATGCTTGGAATACACGGCTTATGGTAGGCAAGGTTATAACACTTGTACCTTTTTCTAATTTGGAAATTTGAGCACGCTGCACACCGATACGCTCGCCAAGTTGTTCTTGTGTGAGATTCTGTGCCAGTCGAGTCTTTCGAATGGCTTCACCTACAATATAGGCATTCACATCCTCTTTGAGCTTTGCTTCCATGGCTTCACGCTCCGGTGTACCTCTTTTACCCCAAAGTTTATCCTTCATATTGTCTGCTGGTATCAATTTCATCTGTGCCATAATGCTATTTCTTTTTATTATTAAAATACTCTTTTCTTATCTCTTCCGCTTTGGTTATTTCCTTTTGTGGTGTCTTCTGGGTTTTCTTGACAATGCCATGAGTTGCGATAACCAATGTTTCTTCTTCTGTCAACACCACTTTTAGTTTGTTGATGCCCATTTTGTTTGATTTATAGTGCAAAGATAATATATTGTTTCCAAACAACGATACAAAATTAAGTGTTTCGATTGCTTGTCTCTCATTTTTTTTCGTAATGGTAATCTCATAGTATTATATATGCATCTACATCTTCCTTTATTTCCCTAAATATCATGATTCAAATATTGCTGTCCGGTATAGCTTTTGCAAGCTGCATATAATCAGCCCTCTTTCTGGTGTGCCATTTGTTTTGCGAATATCCCGATGACCAAATCACAGTCATTGGCAAGGAGAACAAAACTCACAGGAAATGGGCACGGTGCTTGCCCATGTCGGGCAACGTGCTTGCCCCAGTTGGGCACGGTGCTTGCCCCAGTTGGGCAGAACCCGTTCCGGAAAAGTGCCCAAAAACATTAACCCGAATCGGTCATCAGGGCTTGCCTGGATTTTATATTTTTAGAAGAGCGAATTTTGTTTGGCTTTTATGAGTAATAGCTTGCCGTTATGTTTTCTGTTCTTCGTGCTGAGGTTTTATAACCTGTGGATTTTTACCATAAAACAATATGTTTGGCATTTGCAAACCGCATACTTGGTCCCCGTTTTCCGCTTGTTTGCATCAAGAGAATGATAGAAATAAGAAGCCATGACATCTATTGCCAAATGACCGTTGTTATGAAAACCGTTACAGAAGATGAAAATGTGCTATTTAAGTTGGTAATAATAATAAAAATATGTAACTTAGCACCCAAATTATGTATTGACTAAAATATAAGGAAATGATTATAACTACAACACCCTCTATAGAGGGACATCCGGTTAAGGAATATAAGGGCATTGTGACCAGCGAAGTGATAATCGGTGCCAATGCCATCAGAGACTTCATGGCAGGTATCCGTGACTTCTTCGGCGGCAGGAGCAGAACCTATGAACAGGTGTTTGCCGAGGCCAGATACAACGCCTTCCGTGAGATAGAGCAGCATGCCGTGAATCTCGGCGGCAATGCCGTTGTGGGCGTGCGTCTCAGTTATGAAACCGTTGGCTCAGGCAACTCCATGCTGATGGTGGTCTGCAGCGGTACGGCAGTCGTGATCTGATTTCCGAAAGCCCCATCTGCAAGGAGGGAAGAAACATACTACTACTATATAATAAGACTAATCCAAGAGTCGCAAGTGTAAACTCGCAGCTCTATCGAAACAAACAAAATGATGAAGAAAAGTAATATCGTGAGGCTCCTCTGCCTCGCTGTATTTACGGCAGGCGCTATTGAAGCAGCTGCCGATACCAAGACACTCACCGTGACGCTGAAGAATCCTCTCAATGTAAGGCGTGCTGACGTTCCGGTGGTGTTGCAACTGAAAGACGTTCCCTTCAACGTGAAGGATGCAGTGGTGAGATGCGAGGGTAGGGAAGTGGCATCTCAGATAGACGACCTGGACCGAGACCTGCACAATGACGAACTCGCCTTCGTGATAGACATGGACGCCAAGGGCAAGAAGGTGGTCACCGTAGACCTGTATTCGGAAAAGCAGGCGGACCGCAACTATCCGCGCCGCACATACGGCGACATGATAATGAGAGACAACAAGACGAAGGTGAAGAACGGATTCCGTTCCTACGTCCACTCGGTCTCAGCACCCGAAGGAGTTGACGTATTCCATCTCCTGCATCACCACGGAGCGGATTTTGAATCAGAACTCGTGGCATACAGAGTGTATTTCGACGAGCGCCAGACCTTCGACCTCTACGGCAAGTACAAGAAGCAGCTCGAACTCGAAACAAGCCAGTTCTATCCCGATGACAAGCAGCTTGCCGACGGATATGGTGACGATGTGCTCTGGGCAGGCAAGACAGTGGGACTCGGAGCCCTGCGCGGTTGGGACGGCGAGAAACCGACAATGGTCAGTCCGGTGCTGTCGAGAGGCCAGCGTATGGTGGCGAGCGGACCCGTCCGCACCATCGTGGAACTCACCGACGAGGGGTGGCAGCTCTCAGGCGAGACCTTCAACATGAGGCAGAACGTGATAATCTATGCCGGACACAGAGACTGCGAGGTGCATGCCTGGGTGGACACGCCGGCAAAAGACGTGAAGTTTGCCACGGGAGTCATCAATCTAAACGACAAGATGTATTCCGACCATCGCGGACTCGTGGGCGACTGGGGCGGCAACTGGCCTAACGGTGCCAAGGACTCGATAGCCGGAAAACCGAAAATCGTGGTTGGTCTGGCAGTCAACGTGCCGGAGAAATATGTGGATAGCGAGCCGACGACGGAGAAAGACCAGTATCTCTATGTCATGCACACGGCAGGCGGCAATTATCTCACATACAATATGGCATTCACCTGCGACAAGGAAACTTTCGGCTATAAGGACGCCAAGGAGTGGTTCGCATGGATGAAGCAATGGAAAAAAGAACTCGACAATCCCGTGACCGTCACCATAGAGTAGCGGACGGGAAGGAAAGAAAAATCAAATAAATGTCAACTATGCTGTAGTTTTCCAGATACTGCCAGCGTTATATAAGTATTATTGACATTAAAACGAAAGAGTATGAAGGAATTTTTCAAGCAAGTAGGAGCTACGGTAGTAGGTATCATGATCTTCTGCCTCGTAGTGGGAGTGATGAGCGTGATGAGCATCGTAGGCATGATTGCCTCGTCAAGTGCCACAAAGGACGTTGCTGACAACACGGTATTCGTGATAGACCTGAACGGACAGCTGCAGGAGCGTGCCGAAGACGACATCATGGCGGTGCTCTCCGGCGGCAGAACCGACGTGATAGGACTCGACGACCTGCTGCTCGCCATCAAGAAGGCAAAGAACAACGACAAGGTGAAGGGCATTTACATACAGTCGGGACTCTTCGTCTCTGACTCTTACGCTTCGCTGCAGGCGGTGCGCAAGGCGTTGGTAGACTTCAAGAAGAGCGGCAAGTGGATAGTGGCATACGGCGACGTGTATACACAGGCCACATACTACCTCTCGTCGGTTGCCGACAAAGTGTATCTCAACCCCAGCGGTCAGGTGGAATGGAGCGGAATCTGCTCGCAGACGATGTTCGTGAAAGACCTGATGGCAAAGTTCGGCGTCAAGATGCAGGTGGTGAAAGTAGGAGCCTACAAGAGTGCAACCGAGATTTTCACCGGCGACAAGATGAGCGACGCCAACAAGGAGCAGGTGTCTGCATTCATCAACGGAATATGGAACACGGTGTGTACCGACGTGGCGAAGAGCCGCAAGGTGACCGTGGCACAGCTCAACCAGTATGCCGACAACATGATAACGCTGGGCGATCCTAAAGACTACGTGAAATACAAGCTCGTAGACAAGCTGCTCTATGTTGACCAGCTCAAGGCAGAGGTGAAGAAACTGATGAATCTGAAGGATGACGACGATGTGAACACAATAGGCATAACAGGAATGGCCGGAGTGCCCGGCGGATCTGACGACGGAGACTGCATCGCCGTGTATTACGCCTATGGCGACATCGTGGACAACGCCACAGGAATGGCATCTCGCAGCCATGTGATCGACGGCGCCAAGGTGTCGGCAGACCTGCGCGACCTCGCCGATGACGACGACGTGAAGGCAGTGGTGATAAGGATAAACTCAGGAGGCGGCAGCGCCTATGCCTCAGAACAGATATGGAGAGCCGTGCAACTCGTGAAGGCAAAGAAGCCGGTAGTGGTTTCTATGGGCGGAATGGCAGCATCAGGCGGATACTATATGAGCTGCTCAGCCAACTGGATTGTGGCAGAACCTACCACGCTGACGGGAAGCATCGGAATCTTCGGTATGTTCCCAGACGCCAGCGGACTGCTCACAGAGAAGCTCGGAGTGAAGTTCGACGAGGTGAAGACAAACAAGAACAGCGGTTTCGGCACTATGGCTCGCCCGTTCTCTGAAGAGGAGATGGGTTATCTCTCGGCATATATCGACCGCGGATACAAACTCTTCCGCCAGCGTGTGGCAGACGGACGCCGTCTCTCTACCGATGCTGTGGAGAAGATAGCACAGGGCAGAGTATGGCTCGGACAGGATGCGCTGAAGATAAAGCTCGTAGACCAGCTCGGCGGACTCGATGACGCCGTGGCAAAGGCTGCGAAACTTGCGAAGGTGAATGACTACTATACTGCCGAATATCCGGCAAAGGCAAGCTGGATGGACGACCTGCTGGACAACGGATTCTCTTCGGGCAGCTACATCGACGAGCAGATGCGCATGACGATGGGAGAATACTACTCCACATTCATGTTGCTGAAAAACATCAACCGGCAGTCGGCAATCCAGGCACGCATGCCTTATGTCATAACAATAAAATAGCGAAAAAACAATAACTCCACAACAGATATGGAAGGCGATTTCATCAAAATCAACGATTGGCTGCTGCCGCTGAGCTGGATCTACGGAGCGGGAGTGAGGCTGCGAAACCAGATGTTCGAAATGGGCATGCTGAAGAGCCGCAGCTTCGACATCCCCGTAATCTCCGTTGGTAACATCACCGTGGGAGGCTCCGGCAAGACACCACATGTGGAGTATCTCATCAATCTGCTCAGAGACAAAGTGAAAGTGGCTGTGCTAAGCCGCGGATACAAGCGCAAGAGCAAGGGATATATGCTTGCCACCGCCGACACTCCGATGAGCGACATTGGCGACGAGCCGTATCAGATGAAGAAGAAATTCGCCGATATCTATGTGGCTGTTGACAAAGACCGCTGTCATGGCATCGACCAGTTGACGGCAAACGAGGAGACGTCAGACACCGACGTGATACTTCTCGACGATGCCTATCAGCACCGCTACGTGAAGCCGGGAGTGAACATACTGCTCGTTGACTACCACAGACTGATAATGTATGACAAACTGCTGCCGGCAGGAAGACTCAGAGAGCCGCAGAAGGGGAAGGCGAGAGCCGACATCGTGATAGTGTCGAAATGTCCCGCCGAACTCAAACCGATGGAATTCAGGGTCATAACCAAGGCGATGAACCTCTTCCCGTATCAGAAACTATATTTCACTACGCTGAAATACGGCAGTCTGAGACCCATCTACGGCGGTGAGGACAGAAAACTCGATACGCTGACAGGCGATACCTCGATATTGCTGCTCACGGGAATAGCGTCGCCGCAGCAGATGATAGTAGACCTGAAGCCATACACGGAGCGTATCACACCGCTCACCTTTCCTGACCACCATCAGTATACCGATGCCGACATCGACCGCATCAATGCTGAATTTGAGGCGATGAAAGGCAACGACAAGATGATTGTCACCACGGAAAAAGACAACGCCAGACTCTGCGGAATGGAAGGACTGAGCGACGAGGTGAAAAAGAATATCTACGTGCTGCCCGTGGAAGTGGGCTTCATGTTAGACCAAGAAGAAGATTTTAACGAAAATATTATTGGCTATGTACGAAAAAATTCAAGAAACAGCATCCTGGCTAAAGCAAAGGATGGCAACAAGTCCGACAACAGCGATAATTCTGGGAACAGGACTCGGACAATTAGCTTCAGAAATAACTGACAGCTATGAGTTCTCCTATTCTGAAATCCCAAACTTCCCTGTATCTACAGTGGAGGGCCATGCCGGAAAACTCATTTTCGGCAAGCTCGGAGGCGTAGACATCATGGCGATGGAAGGACGCTTCCACTATTATGAGGGATACAACATGAAGGAGGTTACATTCCCTATCCGAGTGATGTATGAACTGGGCATCAAGACCCTCTTCGTGTCTAACGCCTCGGGAGGCATGAACCCGGAATTCAAGATCGGAGACCTCATGATCATCACAGACCACATCAACTTCTTCCCGGAGCATCCGCTGCGCGGAAAGAACTTCCCCACGGGACCACGTTTCCCGGATATGCACGAGACCTATGACCACGCCCTCATCAAACAGGCAGAAGACATCGCCCGAGAGAAGGGAATCAGAGTGGTGCATGGAGTGTATATGGGAGTGCAGGGACCTACATTCGAGACACCTGCAGAATACAAGATGTATCACCGCATGGGAGCCGACGCAGTGGGAATGAGCACCGTGCCGGAGGTTATCGTGGCACATCATTGCGGCATCAAGACCTTCGGAATCAGCATCATCACCGACCTCGGACTCGAGGACACACCGGTGGAGGTGAGCCACGAAGAGGTGCAGGTGGCTGCAAACAACGCACAGCCGCTTATGACTGAAATCATGCGTGAGATGATCAGACGCGCATGATAGAGACGGAGAACTTGTAAACATATAGACACGTGGGGCAGACAGATTGGCAGACAATGTAGTGAAACGCCAGGGCTGCTGGCAGACGGGAGTATGTTTGGATATTGACTTGTCCTGTGACCTATATAATATAAGGTGACGGGACAAGTTACTTTGGTTTTGCCCACTAAAACTCGTCAACTTGTTTGCTCGTCAACTCGTCAACTTGTTTGCTTGTCAACCCGTTTACTCGTCAACTGTATCGCAAGTTTAATACTTGCGATACCTAAATAATATAAAGAAACAAAAGAAAATAATGACAGATATCTCAAAGCTCGGAGAGTTCGGGCTCATCCATCGTCTTACGGATGGAATAAAGATAAAAAACAGTTCAACGCTGAAAGGTGTAGGCGACGACTGCGCCGTGATGCACTATCCAGACAAGGAGGTGCTTATGACAACCGACATGCTTATGGAGGGAGTGCATTTCGACCTGACATACATCGACCTACAGCACCTGGGATACAAGGCAGCGATGGTAAACATCAGCGACATCTTCGCCATGGGAGGAACACCAAGGCAGATGACCGTCAGCCTGGCTATAAGCAAGAGGTTCTCGGTGGAAGACATGGAGATGTTTTATAGCGGACTGCAGATGGCGTGTGACAAATGGAACATCGACATAGTGGGAGGCGACACCACTTCATCATATACAGGCATGGCGATAAGCATCACTTGCATTGGAGAGGCAGACAAAGAAGACATCATATACAGAAACGGAGCCAAGGACACCGACCTCATCTGCGTGTCGGGAGACCTCGGAGCGGCATATATGGGACTGCAGCTGCTGGAGAGAGAAAAGCATGTGTATTATCAGCAGGTGGAAGAGGCAAAGAAGAAAAACGACAAAAATGCCCTGAAGATGCTGACGGACTTCCAGCCCGATTTCGCCGGAAGAGAATATCTGCTGCAGCGACAACTCAAACCGGAGGCAAGAGGCGACGTGATAGAAAACCTGCGCAAGATGAACATCAAGCCTACGGCGATGATGGACGTGAGCGACGGACTGAGCAGCGAGTTGATGCATATCTGCGAACAGAGCGGATGCGGATGCAGGGTGTATGAGAAAAACATTCCGATAGACTATCAGACGGCTGTCATGGCAGAGGAGATGAACATGAACGTGACCACCTGCGCACTGAACGGAGGAGAGGATTATGAACTGCTCTTCACCGTGCCAATTGGCGACCTGGACAAAGTGAGACAGCTCGACGACGTGAAACTGATAGGAAACATCACGAAGAAAGAATATGGCTTGCAGCTCGTGGCAAGAGACGGAAACGAGTTTGAACTGAAAGCGCAGGGATGGAACCCACTGGCGTGATGGATTAAAGGAAAGGATTTCAAGAAGTATATATCGACTAATTATATAAATATAAAGAAGAAGGACTAAGGAACAAGCACAGATCTTCATGGAGGACAGAATATTAAAGGAAAAGAAAATCAGACGCGAACTTGACCTGTTGCTCAGAACCGGTGAAGTGCTCGTGGCAAGTGGAGCTGATACAAATAGAATAATCAGAAACATGCATCGTACGGCAGCATTCCTCGGATTGCCGGAAGAGAATCTGCACATTCATGTGACGTACAATATGCTTCAGGTGAACCTCAGTGATGAGGAACACTCGCTCAGCAAATTCCAACGTTGCGACAGGCATGGCATAAACATGACTGCCATAACGGAAATCAGCCAACTCTCATGGAAGGCAATCAGAGAAGACTATTCTCTCGACAAATATGAGGAGGAGCTTGAGAAGATAAGTGGCAAACCGCGCAACTACACGGTGAATCAGGTGGCTGTGGGAGCGGGATTTGCCTGCGGAGGTTTCTGCATACAGTTCGGCTGCGACTGGACGGCATTCTTCTATGCCTCGATAGCAGCCATCGTGGGATTCAGATTGAGAGCCTATCTCAACGAGAAAGGGTCTAACGGATATGTGAACATCGGAATTGCCGCATTCGTATCCACGCTCCTCGCATGGCTCTCGACATTCATATCGACACCGGCTGCAGCACAGTATCTGCCAGAATGGCTGTATGCCATCTTGCATACCGACACACCGTGGCATCCGCTCATGGCATGCGCATTGTTCATTGTGCCAGGCGTACCGCTGATAAACTTCGTGTCGGATATGATAGAAAGCCATATCCAGATGGGACTCAGCAGAGCCATCAACACGCTGCTTATGGTCACGGCGATGTCGTTCGGAATATCAATGGCGATTACGGTATGTGGAGTGGACAACTTTGTGAAAGACCTCAGCATGACGCCACACAACACATACATCAGCTATTCTATAGCGGCAGCAATATCGGCAATGGGATTCTCAATGATTTTCAACATACCGAAGAGGCTGCTTTGGGTAGTCGCCATAGGAGGTATCATCGCTGTATGTACGAGAAACTTCGTGAATCTCGGAGCGAGCAACAACAACGTAGGACTCGACCAGGGACCTATCATGGCATCGCTTGTAGGTTCGACGCTTATCAGCGTCATTGCCGTGAAGTTCGTGCATGTGTTCCATGCGCCGCATCAGTGTCTCGCCATTCCGAGTGTCATACCGATGGTGCCGGGAGTGCTTATGTATCGTGCGCTTTTCGCACTTATAGAGATGCAGGGCGTGGTGGGAGAACTTACCGAGGCGTTCTCTAATGCAGTGAAGGCGTCGCTCATCATCCTGTGCATCGCCATTGGTGTAGCCATTCCGAACATCTATGCGCGCCGCTGGCTGATGCCGATGAGGAAGCATAAGCTGAACCAGCTTATTGCGCAACGTCGCGAGAAACGTATTTTCGAAGGACTTGATCCGGAATAAACAGAAACAAACAACAAGATGTGACAATAAGTCACGTCCGTGGTGTGCCAAAATGTCGTATGGACGTTTTGGCACACTATTCGTATATGGACCGGTGAACGCTCGCAAATGGATTGCAGCGGAAATTAATAGTATAAACAATTAAATACATACAATTATGAATATCAAACCATTAGCAGACAGAGTTTTAATCGTACCTGCTCCAGCAGAGGAGAAGGTTGGTGGTATCATTATCCCAGACACTGCAAAGGAGAAACCTCTTCATGGAAAAGTCGTTGCCGTAGGTCATGGCACCAAGGACGAGGAAATGATTCTGAAAGAGGGTGACGAGGTGCTCTACGGAAAGTATTCCGGCACAGAGCTCGAGTTTGAGGGCGAGAAGTATCTCATGATGCGCCAGAGCGATGTGCTCGCTGTATTGACAAAATAATTAGTATAGAACAACAATTTAATTAAAAGGATTACAATCATGGCAAAAGAAATAAAGTTTGATGTAGATGCCCGCGAGATGTTGAAGCAGGGCGTAGACCAGTTGGCTAACGCCGTAAAGGTTACACTCGGTCCTAAGGGCCGCAACGTTGTCATCGAGAAGAAGTTCGGTGCTCCACAGATTACCAAGGACGGTGTTACCGTAGCCAAGGAGGTTGAGCTTGAGAACCGTTTCGAGAATACCGGTGCACAGCTCGTGAAGAGCGTGGCAAGCAAGACTGGCGATGACGCCGGTGACGGTACTACTACAGCTACCATCCTCACACAGGCTATCGTGAACGAGGGCTTGAAGAACGTTACTGCCGGTGCCAACCCAATGGACTTGAAGCGTGGTATCGACAAGGCTGTAAAGGCAGTCGTTGCTTACATCAAGGAGAATGCTGAGATTGTTGACGACAACTACGACAAGATTGAGCAGGTGGCTACTGTCAGTGCCAATAACGACCCGGAAATCGGTAAGCTCATCGCCGATGCAATGCGCAAGGTGAGCAAGGATGGTGTTATCACCATCGAGGAGAGCAAGAGCCGCGACACATATATCAATGTGGTTGAGGGTATGCAGTTCGACCGTGGTTACCTGAGCGGATATTTCGTTACAGACTCTGACAAGATGGAGTGTGTGATGGAGAACCCATACATCCTTATCTACGACAAGAAGATCAGCAACATCAAGGACTTCCTGCCTATCCTGCAGCCAGCAGCCGAGAGCGGACGCCCATTGTTGGTAATCGCTGAGGATGTTGATTCAGAGGCTCTTACCACATTGGTTGTCAACCGTCTGCGTGGCGGCTTGAAGATCTGTGCTGTAAAGGCTCCTGGTTTCGGCGACCGTCGCAAGGCAATGCTCGAGGATATCGCAGTATTGACAGGTGGCGTTGTTATCAGCGAGGAGAAGGGCTTGAAGCTTGAGCAGGCTACTCTTGAGATGCTGGGTACTTGTGACAAGGTGACTGTTTCCAAGGACAACACCACAATCGTGAACGGTGCCGGAGAGAAAAAAAACATCGCCGACCGTATCGCTCAGATCAAGAATGAAATTGCAAATACTACAAGCACTTATGACAAGGAGAAACTGCAGGAGCGTCTCGCCAAGATGTCTGGTGGCGTAGCTGTGCTCTATGTCGGTGCAAACAGCGAGGTAGAGATGAAGGAGAAGAAGGATCGTGTTGACGATGCACTCTGCGCTACACGTGCCGCAATCGAGGAAGGTGTAGTAGTAGGTGGTGGTACCACATACATCCGTTCTCTCGGCGTGCTCAAAGACATAAAGGGTGAGAATGCTGATGAGCAGACAGGTATCAACATCGTTGAGCGTGCCATCGAGGAGCCTCTCCGTCAGATCGTGCGCAACGCCGGTGGCGAAGGTGCTGTAGTAGTACAGAAGGTTCGCGAAGGCGAGGGTGACTTCGGTTACAATGCCCGCAAGGATGTTTATGAAGATCTGCGTGTAGCGGGAGTTATCGATCCTGCCAAAGTGGCTCGTGTAGCTCTTGAGAATGCAGCATCAATCGCAGGTATGTTCCTCACGACTGAATGTCTCATCGTTGACAAGCCAGAGGAGAAGCCTCAGATGCCAATGGGCAACCCTGGAATGGGCGGTATGATGTAAAAAATGACAAGTTAAGATAACAAAAGAGGGAGCCGGTTTGTGTGCTGGCTCCCTTTTTTGTTCCTTTTATCACTAATTTATAATTTTCTTGTCAAATAATTTGGCAGTGATGAAAGTTATTCATAATTTTGTGGCGTAAATAAAAAGAAGAATATATTAGCATAATAATATAACATTATTTTTTGATTTGTTTTAGTAGATTAGTTTTTAAGTAGTTTGTTTTTGAAAATCGGTTGTCGTGAGACATCCGATTTTTTTTGTATCTATATATTTGTATGTTGAATTATTTGCGTACTTTTGCATCATGGAAAAGCTCATAGAACTTTATGCAGGATGGTCGGGTGAGAAACCCGCCAAAACGGAGAAGATTGCGGGAGCTGGCAGCAACCGTGAGTATTACAGATTTACGGATGCGGCAGGCAAGACTGTAATAGGAGTCATTGGAACAAGTCGCGACGAGAACCACGCCTTCATATATCTTGCCGAACATTTTAACTCGATGAAACTTCCGGTGCCTACCGTTCTTTGTGTGTCGGATGATGAGCTGCGCTATCTGCAGACCGACCTTGGCGGCACTTCGCTCTACGATGCTCTCAAGGCAGGACGGGATGCCGGTGGACGCTATACCAGGAAAGAGAAGCAGTTGCTCGTGAACACCATACGAGAGTTGCCGGCTATACAGATGCAGGGAGCTGTGGGGCTGGACTGGAGCAATTGTTATCCGCAGCCTGAGTTTAACCAGGACAGTGTGCTCTTCGATCTCAATTACTTCAAGTATTGTTTTCTGAAACCTACAGACCTCGACTTCCATGAGCTGAAGCTTGAGGCAAATTTCAGACTCTTTGCCAAAGACCTGACATCAGAAAACACCGACTCTTTCCTCTATCGTGATTTTCAGGCACGCAACATAATGCTCGATGATGCCGGCAATCCATATTTTATAGATTTCCAAGGCGGCAGGAAAGGACCTTTCTATTATGACATCGCCTCCTTTCTTTGGCAGGCATCTGCGAAATATCCGCATAAGCTGCGACGCGAACTGATATATGAGTATTATCATTCGCTGAAGAATTATACTGAAGTTCCTTCGGTGAGGCATTTCGTGGAGAGATTGTCACTCTTTGTGTTGTTCCGCACGCTGCAAGTGCTCGGCGCATATGGTTTCCGCGGATATTTCGAACGTAAGAAATATTTCATCGACAGTATTCCTGCGGCTATGCAGAACCTGAGAGAACTGTTGGAACTCGACGTGTTCCACTATCCATATATGATAGACATGCTGAAGCGTCTCACACAGTTGCCGCAGTTTGCTCCCAAGGAAGAACCGCGCCAGAGTCGCACTGACGGACTCAAGACCGATGACGCTTCTATCTTCAAGGGACATCCGCAGGATGGTCCTGCCACATTCTCGAAGTATGACGGCAGGGGACCTCTCGTCGTAAGGGTATTCAGCTTTTCATTCCGCAAGGGCATTCCGGAAGATGAGTCAGGCAACGGCGGTGGTTATGTGTTTGACTGTCGCAGCACCCATAACCCTGGCCGCTATGAACCATACAAGAAATTGACAGGGCTCGATGAACCGGTAATCCGATTCCTGGAGGACGACGGTGAGATACTGACATTCCTCGACAGCGTGTATAAGTTGGCAGACGCTCATGTGGCTCGCTATATGCAGCGCGGCTTCACCGACCTGATGTTCAGTTTTGGCTGCACAGGCGGTCAGCATCGCAGTGTGTATTCTGCACAACACCTTGCCGAGCATCTCAACCAGAAGTTCGGAATAGAAGTGAGGGTGGTGCATAGAGAGCAGAATATCTCACAGGTGTTGGAGAGAAGATAAATGACAAGTAGACGAGTAGACAAGTTGACGAGTAGACAAGTAGACGAGTAGACAAGTAGACAAGGCTCATTCCATGTCGTATCGTTCTCGTAATCTTTATAATATAAAAACTTTCATGCAAAGATATTTCATTTATTTGAGTTATGACGGCACCTCATATCACGGTTGGCAGGTGCAGCCCAATGGCAATTCTGTTCAGGAGGAGCTGCAGCGTGCCCTCTCGACATTGCTTCGCGAGAAGAAGGAAGTGGTGGGAGCCGGTAGAACCGATGCCGGTGTGCATGCCCGTGTGATGGTAGCACATTTCGAGCATGACGCATCCGTTAATTGTCCCCAACTCGCATACAAGCTCAACAGACTGCTGCCGCGCGACATCTCCGTGATGAAGGTCATTCCGGTGGATGCTGATATGCATGCACGTTTCAGTGCCACGAAGCGCACCTACCATTATTATATACACATGCGTAAAGATCCGTTCCATCGCTTCTTCTCGTGTGAGACACATTACGACCTCGACTTCACATTGATGAACAAGGCAGCTTCGCTGTTGCTTTCGGCTTCCGACTTTGCTGCATTCTGCAAGACACATACCGATGTGAAGACCACTATATGCAGGGTGACAAGAGCCGAATGGGTGGACGACGGCGGTGGCTGTTGGCATTTCGTCATATCTGCCGACAGGTTCTTGCGTAATATGGTGAGAGCCGTAGTCGGTACGCTCATCGAGGTGGGCCGCCATCGCATGACTCTGGAACAGTTTCAGAGCGTGATAGAAGGCAAAAACCGTTGCAAGGCAGGCGAGAGCATGCCAGGCAATGCTCTCTTTCTTGAAGACGTGAAGTATCCTTTTGATGAGTAAGAAGATGAACCGTCAACTGGTCTACAATAAACAATAAAAAAATATATATAATCATGTGGCTGATATTAGCATTCTTATCAGCGACGCTTCTCGGATTCTATGACTCCTTCAAGAAGCAGTCGCTGCGCGACAATGCTGTAATTCCGGTATTGTTTCTCAACACGTTGTTTTCATCATTGATTTTCCTGCCGTTCATCCTCTTGTCGTCAAGCACCACGGTGCTCGACGGGTCGATATTCCATGTGGCATCCGGAGGATGGGAGGTCCACAAATATATAATCGGCAAGAGCTTTATCGTATTGTCCTCCTGGATATTCGGATATTTCGGTATGAAGCATCTGCCGCTTACTATCGTCGGACCAATCAATGCCACCCGTCCTGTAATGGTATTGGTGGGAGCCTTGCTCGTCTTTGGCGAACGGCTCAACGTTTATCAGTGGATTGGTGTGGCGCTGGCTGTCGCATCCTTTTTCATGCTCAGCAGAAGCGGCAAGAAGGAGGGCATCGACTTCAAACACGACAAGTGGATATATTTCATCATCCTTGCCGCTGTGCTCGGTGCTGTCAGCGGACTCTACGACAAATACCTCATGGCACCGCAAGATAAAGGTGGAGTGGGGCTCAACAGTATGATGGTGCAGAGCTGGTACAACATCTATCAGTGCTTCATGATGCTCGTTATGATGCTCGTGTTGTGGTATCCCAAGCGCAACACCACTACGCCCTTCCGCTGGCATTGGGGAATCATCTTCATCAGCATCTTCCTCAGTGCGGCAGATTTCGTATATTTCTATGCCCTCAGTTTCCCTGATGCCATGATAAGTATCGTGTCGATGGTGCGCAGAGGCAGTGTGATAGTATCGTTCCTTTTCGGTGCCGTGTTGCTTCATGAAAAGAATCTCAAGAGCAAGATGGTAGACCTTCTTCTTGTGCTTTTGGGTATGGTATTCTTATATATAGGCAGCAAATAATCTCGTGATGTTGTCGAATTTGAATTTTAGGGCGCAAAATGTTTTGCAAATAACGTATAAAATAGTACATTTGCAATAGAATATTAATATGAAATCATAACCATTATGTCTCAAAACATATTCAAGGGCCTCGGAATAGCCCTTATAACGCCCTTTAATGCGTCTGGCGCTGTAGATTATGTAGTACTCAAGCAGCTGGTGGAATATCAGTTGAAAAATGGCGCAGATTTCTTTTGCATCCTCGCCACCACAGGCGAGACCCCGACTCTGACAGATGACGAGAAGCAGAGGATCAAGGAACTTGTAGTAGAAGTAGTGGCAGGCAGAGTGCCGATTCTCATGGGATGTGGCGGAAACAATACTGCAGCCATCGTTGAGGAACTCCATACGCGCGATTTCTCAGGTATCGATGGAATATTGAGCGTTTGCCCTTATTACAACAAGCCTTCGCAGGAAGGACTATACCAGCATTTCAAGACTATTGCCAATGCCACAGACATGAAAGTGGTGCTCTATAACGTTCCTGGCAGAACGGGTGTCAACATGAAGGCGGAAACCACTGTTCGTCTGGCTCGCGACTGCAAGAACATTGTCGCCGTGAAAGAGGCGAGTGGCAATCTGGAGCAGGTGGACGAGATTATAAAGAACAAGCCCGACACCTTTGATGTTATCAGCGGTGACGATGCTTTGACATTCCCGATGATAGCCTGTGGAGCGGTTGGTGTAATCTCCGTAATCGGCAATGCTTTGCCCAAGGAGTTCTCACGTATGTTGAGGCTGGAGCAGAATGGAGAGTTTGAGCCGGCACGCAAGATACACCACATGTTTACCGATCTCTTCAATCTCCTGTTCGTGGACGGTAATCCTGCCGGTGTGAAGGCGATGCTCCATGAGATGGGAATGATAGAGAATGTATTGCGTCTTCCTCTTGTGCCGACGCGTCTCACCACGATGCAGAAAATCAGTGAGTGTCTGAAGTTCAGACTCTGAACAACATATTTTGAATCTTTGGTTTAGATCATTGAATAAGTTCCTTAGGTTGGGTCTCATTTGTTGGGATTCAGCCTATTTTCATATTCGGCAGCATACTATTATAAGAATAGAAGGTCAGCCCTTATGTAGCTTGCAATAGTCTTACCTGACTGTAATGAACAAGACATAATCCAAGCAAGCCCTAATGACCGATTGGGTTTTAAAAAAACAAAAGCGCCCTGAAAGGATAAAGCCAGAAGAAAGATTCTGGCTTTTAGCCTTTCAGGGCGCAATATTGTTGAAGTCTGTGTGCCGTTAGTCATCGTAGACATTGTTAGTCATCGTAGACATTGTCAGTTGCCATTTGCAATGCTTGTCATCATTGGCAACATGCGGCACAAGGCGGGATGTCGTCGGGATAACCGTTAGTTGTTTATCACCTTCTTGCCGTTGCGGATGTATATACCCTTTGGCAGACTGTTGATGTCGTTGCCCATATATGTTCCGCTGATAGAGTATACATGGCTGTCAGTTGTCTTGTTTACAGTCACCTCGTTGATACCGTCAACAGGTTCGCCGCCGCCCATGAACTTGAATGACACGATACCCTTCTCCGTATCGTTAGTGATGTCGGTGATAGGCTTGCCCATTGTCTCTCCATTGTATGTCCATGCCTTCATAGGCTGTGAGTCGTCGGTCAGCGATGTAGCGTTCGATGTGCCAGGGAAGAGGTCGCCGGCAGCCTCAGCCTTATAGTCTTCGATGCTGAATACTTGTCCGCCGTATTTTGCCACGAGGTCAGCGTTGTGCTCCTTCAGGAATGTGATGTAGCTGTCCTCGATGGTAGAACCGAGGAAGTATTCAGGAACGAACATACCGTCGGCAGCCATGACATGCATGCGTGGATGACCTCCAGTGTTGTTCACCTTGCATCCTCCGAGTGAGAACTGGCTTGAGAGATAGTCAACGTGGGTCACCATCAGTCCGTTGCCGAACAGGTTCTTGTTCCAACCATTGTTCTGCACGTTCTCCACGATATAATACTCGTGGCCCGTCTCGTCCTTGTCGTTATAGATGCGGAATGCTGCGCCACCCTCGTCAAGCGATTTCAGTTCCACGTTTGAAGGACCGGTCAGTGTGCCGATTTCCATCCATCCCAGACGCTCGCGCTCCCATGCTGTGTAAGCAGTAGGGCGGTATCCGTTCGCTGTATATTCTCCGGCGTCCATCAGGCTCCAGTAGTCCATATTCTGGTTTATGCAAGCCTCTGCAATTGAACCCGATTTCGGATATAGGTCAGGCAGTCCCATGCAGTGTGAGAACTCATGGCAGAAAAGTCCGATGCCGTTTATTATCGGTCCATTCGCCTGGTCAGCCGGTGTGCCGTTCAGCTCGTTGTTCACGCCATAGCGCTTCACGTCCATTCCGTCAAACGATTTTGCCAGTGAGAGATAACCCGATTTCGGGTGTATGCAGTCTGTAGAGTTTCCGGCGATACTCTGTGAGAATCCGGCGTAGATGATGTAGATGAGGTCGATATTACCGTCGTCGTTAGAGTCATATTGGGTGAAGTCCACCTCGTCGTCAACAGCTGTGCAGGCGTCGGTGAGCAGCAGTCCCATATTCTCCTCTGATGAATATCCCGCTCCGTATGTTGCGAGAGGTTTGCCGAGGTTCACCGGACCATACACTTCAAATTCCGGCTCGAATTTTCCGAAGCTCATGTCTTTGAAATACTTAGCCACGCTGGCATAGTTCTGTCCCATCTCTGGGTCGGTCTCCTTGTTGAAAAGTTCTTTGCCGTTGAGATATTTGTCGAAGGTAGCCTTAGGATTCTCCACGCTGAATTCCACGTCGCTGAATTCCACGAGGATTACCGGTATCTTGTGTTTGCCGAGCGAAGACAGCAAAGAATTGTCCGGTGTCATAGGCTCACGTCTCACCTTGTTTGCCTTTGCCTGTGTCTCCATCGAATTGTAGAAAGCCTTGGCATTCTGCGCTTTGATGGCAGAGATTTCCTTTATCGTTCGCATGCTTGGCTCGTGGGCGAGCACTCCGGTTGAATACAGAGTGCCGTCGGCTTTCACGCCGGCGATATAGAAGTTTGTGCCTTCCTGATAGAGCAGTGTGCCGTCAGAAGCGAGGAAATAGCTCAAGTCCTCGTCTCCGTAGGCTCTAACGGTTATAGTCGTTCCGTCAGCCTGCTTGATGATATTGATTCCAGGCTTCATTTTCACTGCCCCTGCTGTCATTGCGGCAAACAGAAGTCCGAATAGTAATTTCTTTCTCATTGTGCAGTATTAATAATATTGAAGTTAATATCGTTAAGATTAAGATGGCCGAAGGTTATTGTTCAGCCTCGTTTCCGTTCAGTTCGTTGAAAATCTTGTCGAACAAAGCCCTGAGAGCTGTCCGGTTGTTGATATAATCCCTTATCACCTTCAGGTTCTTTTCGTTTTCGCTCCCCGGAATCCATAGTTTTATGTATCCCGTATTGGAGTATTTGTTGTCGAGATGTTCCGTAAACCTGTCCCATTGCTGCTCCATGCTCATCTCCGGATAGTGGTCGCGTCCGTAGAGTATCGTGCGTCTGAACACGGTGTCGGGTTCGAGTTCCCTGTCAGCCTCAGCCACAATCTTGCCGTAGATGCTTCTTGGAGCGTGTGATGCCGAAGCCCTGTGGTCTTCCACTGCCTCCTTCATAATTTTCATCTGTTCGGCAGAGAACCATTTCTTCAGTCTTGTGTCTGAAATCAGTATTTTTCCGCTCGTCAGGTGGTGTATAGCTCTCGGTCCCTCCAGTCCCAGGTCGTGGTAAGCCGCCGTGACATAAGCCATGTTGATGTCGGCACCGATTTTCCTTGCCAGAGCCAGCGACTGTTTGATGACATGGTTGACATGGTTCAGACGATGGGCCTGGTCGAAATTGGCATATCTCGGTAGAATCTGTGTCTCGACAAACTCCATCAGGTCCAAACTTACATTAATGTCTATCATGCAAAAGTAGTTCTTATTTTTTTGCAAATATACGATTTAATGTTTATTTTTGCAAGCCATTGGCGGTTTTAACACATTTGAACCCCCATATCGGCAAAAAGATTGAGCAGATGAATGATACTACAGTAAGAACTAACTCCCTACGTGCTTGGTTGTGTCCTGTAGAGATTGTCGGAGAGATGGTATGGAGAGCTGGATAGAATTAAGAACAAGAATATACAGGAAAATAATCGATAAAACTATAGAATTATGAGAACAAGAACTTCAACATGGTTTGAGTGCAAGATCCGTTACGACAAGATGATGGAGGATGGAATGCAGAAAAAGATTACCGAGCTCTACGTTGTAGACGCTCTCAGCTTCACGGAGGCAGAGTCGTCTATCATCGACGAGATGTCGGCTTATATAAGCGGTGAGTTTGAGGTGCGCGACATAAAGAAGGCGCCTTACGGAGAGATTTTCTTCAGCGAGGATGCATCCGCCGACCGTTTTTTCAAGGCAAAGCTCCAGTTTATCACTATCGACGAAAAGACAGAGAAGGAGAAGCGCAGCAACGTGAACTACCTCGTTCATGCCAACACTTTCAACCAGGCAGTTGCCAACATAGACAAGGTGATGGGAACTACAGCTATCGACTATGTAATAGCTTCTGTAGCCGAGACACAGATAATGGACGTCTTCGAGCATAACTCAGCCGCCAAACTGAAGAAAGAGGATCCCAACGACGTTCCGGAATACGAGCAGCAGCCGGCTGCCGAAGGCGAGGCAACGGCAGAATAAGGTGCGGTGATAGATAGCAGAGTCAGGAAATCTTATTTTTCAACTAAAATTATATTACCATGGATTATGATGTAGCAGGCAAACTGCGCGAAGTTAAGAGCAACATTCCCGAGGGAGTGACTCTCGTTGCCGTGAGCAAGTTTCATCCCAACGAGTATATAGAGGCAGCATACGCCGAGGGACAGAGGGTGTTTGGCGAGAGCCACGAACAGGAACTCTCAAAGAAGTATGACACGCTGCCCAAGGATATTCAATGGCATTTCATCGGACATCTGCAGACCAACAAGGTGAAGTATATCGCACCGTATATCTCTATGGTGGATGCCGTGGATTCGCTCAAGCTGCTCAAGGAAATCAACAAGCAGGCTGCAAAGCACGACCGCGTGATCGATGTGCTTCTCGAACTGCATATCGCACAGGAGGCGACGAAATACGGACTGACGATTGACGCCTGCCGCCAGCTTCTCGACGATGGCGAATGGCGGAATCTTAATAACGTGCGTATCTGTGGACTGATGATGATGGCATCGAATACCGATGACGAGAACCAGATACGCTCCGAATTCATTCAGGCTGCCGACTTCTTCGATGAGGTGAAGGCAAAGTATTTTGCCGACTCTGCAGCTTTCTGCCAGCGTTCCTGGGGAATGAGCCACGACTACAAGATTGCCGTGGAATGCAGAAGCACTATGGTGCGCGTTGGCACTACCATCTTCGGACCGAGAGTATATTGATGATGAAGCAATGCTTTAACCCCAGTTGGTCATTAGGGCTTAACGTTCTGATAACCGATATGGGGTTTAATCGTATGCGTCAGGTTCAGGCTCCTGGGTGTCGTCCGTGTTTCCGTAGGAATTGTCGCCTGCTTCACCGTTGTCGTAGCCTGTGGCGGTTTCTTCATCTGTCGGCATGTCGATATCTTGGTTTTCTCCATCCGCCCTCTCTTCGTCCGGTGTTAACGAGAGATTCTCTCTTACGCCATCGTATTCATGGATGCTCAGGCTCTCTGGCGAACCGATGTCGCCCCATTCCATTACGATTTCTTTCGGTTGCATGTATATTAGGGCGGTCCTGTTGTTGTCTAGCGCCACTACCATTGCTCCGCTGTTCTCCTTCACCACGCGCCCCGCTTTTCTCATGCGTTTCTTCAATTCCTGCAGCATCCTGTCCAGTTTGCCTTTCATCGTGACATCGTTGGAGAATTTCAGTCGGAACGATTTGACTTTCACATCGTTCCACATGTAGCCTACTTTCCTGCCGTCGTCTTCATCACACCATTCAACGTTGTAGCCGCCCTGTCCTTCGCTGACACTATAGCTTATGTTGCCGTAGAAGTTTATTTCCACAGAGAGATAGACATTGTCTGTCATCCTGTCGTAGCTTATTTAGACTTGTCCTTAAACCAGAATGCAGAAGTGCCAGGGTGTTTCTCGTCGCCATATTGATACAGGAATTTCGACAGCGCCTTCACGGCAGTCTCAGGAGTTGACTCGAATGACACCCCTTCCATTCCGTTTGGGTTCACATTCAGTTCGTCGAGCAGCTGCGGTATGTCCAGATAGTTGCATTCCACGGCATCATCTCCCATCATGTTTTCAGCGTGTACCATCTTGGGCAGATTAGCCAGGTTTTCGTATTGTTCATCAATTATCGAATAGCTCCTGTCCGTCCTCATCACCAGAGCATGCTTGTTGTCGAGTTCTTCAAATCCACACGCCCCGCGATAAGGTTCTTTGTTCAGATGGTTGCCGTTTGTGTCAACAAACCACATGCCTCCTTTGTCCTCGTCCCAGTTATATGCCATCAGCCTGTTGTCTCCGTCAAACGACAGGTAGTTGTATTTCGGCTTTATCAGCGTCTTGCCTTCCAGAGACATCAGTCCCCATCCGCCCTCTGAGTAATATGTGAACATACCGTTTCTTATTTGTTCGATGCCCGTTATCTTTTCGTCCGGTTTTATCACCACTTCCTGTTTTTCGTTGATGATGCCCCATATTTCCGTATCCGAATCCTTCTTCTTTACACACACCGGCAGCAAGCCTTCTTTGAATTTGCCCACCTGGTTGTATTCGCTGCCGTCTATCTCGAACAGTATCTCCCCTTTGGTGTTCAGGACAGTATATTTGAGCTTGTCGTAACAGAAGCTCTTGTATTCCGTCTTGTATTTCTTGTCGATGGCGATGAACTTGCCGTCGCTGCAGTCCATTATGGCGCAGTAGTTGCATGGTATTACAGGGTTTCCGTCCATGTCAATCACTCCGTAGTCCTCTCCGGCTATGTATTTTGCGTAGCCTTCCTGGAATCGGAATACGGTATTGACCCTCTTTCCGTCGATCTCATCCAGAGTCTTTATCGCTTTTCCTTCAGTGTCTATGATGGTGATGTATTTGTCCTTCTCGCATACTATAGCCCTGCCGTTGCTGAAGATTGTGGCGCCGGTATATTCAGAGCCAATCTTTTCCGGTTTCTTCTCCGCCTTGTATATTTCCCATAGGTTGGCTTCGTTTTTCACCAGGAACACACCGTTTCTCACCACGGTAGGTTGGTTTTTGAACTCTTGTGAGAACAGCACTTCTCCATCGGTTGTTATCATTCCCCATTTCCCCTTGTCCGTTTCCATATAAGGGAATGCCGTCACGTAGTCGTTGGTTTCCTTGTTGCATGATGAGAGTATCATCACCATGAACAGCAGTAAAGTTGTCAGTCTATTCATAACAGATTTTTTTGTTGTTATTGTTTTCGTGATATTATCTTTTTTATGTGTCTTTGCCATGCGATGAACGGATTGTCGCTTTCTTTTTTTGCAAAGATAGGTGTGGTGGGCAGATAAATAAATGGCATTTTCTTCCAAAAAACTTGCAAATCCTCTCAAAAAGCATGTAAATCGTTGGATTCCCTAAAATGTTACATGAAATATTACAACAATAAGTATAAGCGTTCTTTTTGTATTGATGTCTTGTGTGCAGGGTGCTAACAAGGTGGTTGCAGGTTTCATTATGTCTGGTTAGCGTGATGGAGTCTGTTCAGGGTTGTCCTTGGTGCAGTCAGATGAATTACAGGTGTCGGATAAGCAGGATTGCGTTGGTCGCTTTGTAGTGTATAGACACAAAAAAGCCGAAGAACTGAGTTCCTCGGCTTGGTCTTTTCGCTTAAATAGTTCTAGCTTTCGCAGAATTACTTGTTAGCTGTTGTGTCAACAGAAGTTGTGTCAACAGAAGTTGTGTCAACTGTATCAACTGCTGCAGTGTCAGTTGTATCAGCGCCCTCAGCCTGAGCTGTTTTGTTACCACATGATGCGAAAGAGATAGCTGCGATAGCTACGAAC